>Ga0209084_1002237_pt1 | contig 15240 bp, 14 predicted proteins | sample C_130820_MF_Meta_FD_187309 | JGI IMG/M metagenome (GOLD analysis project Ga0209084, IMG submission 187309) | Freshwater microbial communities from Lake Croche, Canada to study carbon cycling - C_130820_MF_MetaG (SPAdes) (version 2) | ecosystem: Environmental > Aquatic > Freshwater > Lake... | reverse complement strand
GCTTGGCAGGAACCTTTAGCCTGGAGATAACCCAGAGAACCCATGAGCAGCATCACCTATCTGGAAGCGATACGCCTGGCGCAGCAAAGGGCGCTGAAGGAGGATCCCAGGGTCTTCATTTATGGGCAAGACATCGGTGCTTTCGGCGGTGCCTTCAAGGCTACCAAAAATCTGGCTAAGGAATTTCCGGGCCGGGTTCTGGATGCTCCGATCAGTGAGGATGCCATGGTGGGACTTGCCATCGGGGCGGCAATCGAGGGAATGAGACCCATCGTGGAGATGCAGTTTGCCGACTTCTCAACTTGCGGTTTCAACCAGATCGTCAACCAAGCCGCAACCCTCCACTACCGCACCGGCACACCCTGCCCCATTGTTGTGCGGCTACCGAGCGGAGGAACGCCGGGAAGCGGCCCTTTCCACAGTCAGAGCATGGAGGCGATCTACGCCCACTATCCCGGCCTGGTGGTGATGACTCCTGCGACCGTTGAGGATGCCTACACGATGCTGCTGGAAGCGATATCCATCGATGATCCGGTGATTTTCTGCGAGCACAAATTTCTCTATTATCATCTCAAGGCGGAGAGTCTTCCAGCGGCACCTGCTGAGGCGCTTTCTTTTGGAAAAGCACGCATCGCACGCCCCGGCAGGGATGCGACGATCGTGGCTTACAGCGCCATGGTTCATGAGGCGTTGGCCGCTGCCGAGGAACTTGTTCAGGATGGATATGATATCGAGGTGGTGGATCTCAGAACGGTTCGCCCCATTGATACCGACACGATCCTGGCCTCCGTTGCCAGGACAGGAAGACTACTCGTAGTTGGGGAGGCATGGCCTTGGGGTGGAGTTGCGTCCGAGGTCATCGCCCGGGTTGCCTCCGAAGGATTTGGTCTTCTGGACGCTCCCCCACAGCGTCTCAATGCGAAGGAGACGCCAGTTCCGTATCATCCAGCCCTCTGGGGCACCCATCGTCCAACAGCCTCCTCCGTAGCAAATTCCCTAAGACAGCTTTTGGAGCTCTAAATTTATCCCCACCGTCCACCCGATCTGCAGACTACCATGTTCCCGTCACCCGACTCACCCCACCTCCTCCCGATCATCATGCCCCAACTTGGCGAGTCGATCGCCGAGGCAACCATCGTGCGAGCCACCGTTACGGTGGGAGATCGTGTGGAGGCTGACAAGGATCTCCTCGAAGTAGAGACGAACAAGGCGGTCATGGGGGTCACCGTTCCTTGTGGAGGCATTCTCCGTGAACTGACCGCGACGATCGGGGAGAGTTATGCTGTCGGCGCCACGCTCGGTTATCTTGAAATCAGCAACGAGGACGCTGAAAAACTAGGGCTCAACGATGCTCCTCCCGCGCCGGTAGAAAAACTTAAGAGAAAAAAGACTCCCAGCATATCGGGAGCAGCAGAGGCGGAATCTATCAAGCCCTCCAAGAAATCCGTGGAGCCGACCGTCAGCGGCCTTCCCGTGCCTGCACATGCCGGGGGTGCCAGCTTCCTTTCCCCGCGCATGAAGGCCCGCATGGCCGAGCTTGGTCTTCACGCCGCAGATCTTGCCGGTGTGGCGGGCAGTGGCGCTGGAGGTCGTGTCACAATCGATGATCTGGAGAAATTCCTCCAGGATCTGGAACGAAATACCATTTCCCCGGCCTCTTCCATGCGTGTGGCTGTGGCCGACGCCATGAGGCGCAGTTGGACCAGGCCGCTTGCCACGGTTGTCCTGCCCGTCCAACTCGATATCCTTCTTGCCCATCGCAAGCTGCAGACAGTCAAGGCGGGCCCGGCTCTCTACGCACTTCGAGCCCTAGCCATCGCCCTGTCAGAAATGCCCGCGGTGGCGGGGCGTCTCATCGGGGACCGGGTGATTCATCCGCGTTCCATCGATATCGGCTTTGCGGTGGAGGCGGAGGATGGCGTTCTCGTTCCGGTCATCAGGCATGCCGATCAGTCGCCGCTTGTGGATCTTATCGAGCGCTACAACCGCCTGGTCGAACTCGCCCGCGCACGGAGGCTTCCCGGATCAGACACGGGAGGTTCCATCGCGACGATCACCAACTACGGAGTCTTCGGGCTTACCATGGCGACTCCGATTCCTCTGCCAGAACAAAGCATCCTTCTAGGAATGGGGGCGGGCAGGATTACCCCGTTTTGGGATCAGGTCAAAAAGGTGTTTGTTCCCGTGACGGAAGCCCAGTTCACTCTGAGTTTTGACCATCGGGTTCTTGATGGAGGTGCAGCAGGAAGGCTTCTTCAGCGAGTGTCCAATCTCCTTGGTGCGCCTGAAGAGTTATAGGCCCCTGTTAGCGGCAAAACCTCTCTTTACAAACAATAAATTGAGGAATTAGGGAAATTCGGCAACTTTCCTAAAGCTGCGGTGTTATTCCCAATGATGAAAAAGCAACTATTCCTTGCCTTGGTTCTAAGCTCTCTGCCTCTATCACTGAAGGCACAACATACAAATTCTCCCGCCCAAATTCCCCCACCCCCTCCCCCGCCACCTGGAGAACATGGCTTCATGGCAAACCTGAGCGAGGCGGAACGAACTCAGATGAAAGCTGCCCATGACAAGGCAATCCAGCAGAACCCTGAGCTGGATCAAAAGATAAAGGCTGCCTATCAGGCGATGGAAGAGGCGAAAAAATCGATGCATGACGCGATGGTCGCTGTCGACCCTAGCATTGAACCCATCCTCGCCAAAATGATGCCCCCAAAATGGGGTGGCAAACACGGCGGCGGTCCTGGGAGCCCTAGTGGACAAAGTCGAGGTGCTTCGTCAGTCGCATCTCCCGCGGCGTCGGATGCCAACGCTTCACAACAACAGGGTCCCCGTAAACCCGCGGGAATGGCCGCTCTTACTGAGAGCGAGCGCCAGAAACTCAAATCCCTTCATGATCTGGTAAAGAACGATCCCGCCGTTATTGCCGCCAAGCAAGTGAATCAGGATGCCGAGAACCCAGAGGCCAGACACGCCGCTGAGGAAGCCCTGCACCAGGCGATCTATGCTGCGATGATCAAGGCTGATCCCTCCGTAAAGCCCATCCTTTCAAAACTTCACCCGGAGGGCAGTGGTGACGTTGGACAACCTCCAGCGCCCCCTTCATCCGCACCAATGGCTCCGTAAGCATAAGGTTTTCCAATTCATGAAAACGCCGGACGGGCAGAATTCCTGCGAGTCCGGTTTTTTTGCCTTAAGGTCTGTTCAGAAGAGTGTTTGTCATCCCTCCGACTTGATGATTATCCCTGCGGCTTGGTCACCTCTTTTCCCGAAGAGCCTTTAGATTGGATTATTGTCTGCTGGGACGAGTGCGCAGGGAGGCCGTGCTTCAGCATTCTTGTGTAAGGTCCTTCAACGACCTGAGGTGAGTAAAGATCGCGTCGGTTTTCCACCGTGGTACAACCCATTAGGGAAAGCGCCATCAGAAAAGCAAAACCAGCGGTGGGTTTAGAGAGGAATGATAATTTCACGATGATGAATAATAATCGTCAGAGCTGATTCCGTGTCAAAGAAATTGCCCAGTTCTGACTTCTCCGAGAGGATTCCCTAGCGTGCTACTGGCTTATTACATTCACGATCTAAGCCCCTTCCTGGTTCACATCGGGGGATTCGGACTGCGCTGGTACGGACTGGCCTATCTGGCGGGATTTGTCGTTGGCATCCTCCTCTACAGGCGCCTCGCGGTGCTCGGGTATTCAGATCTTCGCCCCGATCAAGTTGCGGATTTCATCACGCTGGGGGCGCTCTTCGGGGTTCTGCTGGGGGGGCGTCTTGGCTACCTGCTCTTTTATGATGCCGATCGTTTTTTTCACGATCCCCTCATTTTCTTCCGCGTGTGGGAGGGAGGCATGGCGAGCCATGGTGGAATTCTTGGACTAACTTTTTACTCGATCTGGTACGCTCACAAGCACCATCTATCCTTCCGGAATCTCGCTGATAATCTGGTGGTGGTCGGGCCGGTTGGGGTCTTTTTTGGGCGATGCGCCAACTTTATCAACGGAGAACTCTACGGCCGAGTCACCAATGCCTTCTGGGCCGTCCAGTTTCCCAAGGAGATTCTCATCTACCCCCCGGAACATCTTGATCAATTCCTTGCCAAGACGGCTGCAATCGATCCCTCGTTCGGATCTCCGGAGTCGGTTATCGCCGGGGTGGTAGGATCTCCAGCTCTCCGTGAACTCCTAGCCGTCGAGGTCGCCCCGCGTTATCCCTCCCAGTTTGTGGAGGCAGGGCTTGAGGGAATTTTTCTCTTCGCTCTGCTCTGGATTCTGCGGACCCGCGTGCGACTCGCCAACGGCGTCTTGACCGGCGTTTTCTTCATTGCCTACGCCGTTGTGAGAGTCCTTGGCGAATGCTTCCGTGAGCCGGATGCACCGCTTACCGGGATCCTCACTCGGGGACAGTTTCTCTCCCTCTTTATGATCCTGATCGGCATCTTCTTCCTGTTTTGGGCGCGGTGGAATCCAAACTACCCTCCTATTTTCAAGAAGGCCTCATCGTTATGATCGAGGTTCGTTACGATCGGGGGGTCTATCTTCCAGCCTGCGATCACCTCTGGTTGGATCCCCGGGAAACGCGTCCCTTCGCATTCATCTCCCATGCCCATAGCGACCACACGGGCCACCATCAGAGGACCATCCTGACGGACGCAACAGCCCGCTTCATGCGAGCCCGTATGGGCTCAAGCGGGAAGGTGCAGCATGTCCTCAAGTATGGGGAAGAGCGGGAGTTCGGCTCGTTCCGGGCCACGCTCCTCCCGGCGGGGCATGTGCTGGGCTCGGCTCAGGTCCTGATCGAGCAGGGTGGGGATCGGCTGATCTACACGGGTGACTTCAAGCTTCGACCCAGCCTCTCCAGTGAAGCGGCACAATGCGTCGAGGCCGACACGCTGATCATGGAGACGACATTCAGTCTTCCTCATTATAACTTCCCGCCGGCTGCAAAAACGATCCTCCGCATTAGGGAGTTCTGCCGTTCGACCCTGGCGGAGGGCTCGGTGCCCGTGCTTCTCGGATACTCTCTCGGCAAGGCTCAGGAAATCCTGACCGCCTTGGCGGGTGCCGAACTCCCGGTGATGCTTCACGGCTCCATCTGGCAGATGATGCGACTTTACGAGGAGTTGGGAGCGGTTTTCCCACCCTATGAGCGTTTCGAACCGGAGCAGGTCGCCGGCCATGTTCTGATCTTTCCTCCGGTCACGAAGGGTTCGGCCATGCTGGAAAAGATCACTGATAAAAGAGTGGCGATGATCACCGGCTGGGGGCTCGATGAGGGTGCCATCTATCGCTACGGATGCGACGCTGTCTTTCCTCTTTCCGACCACGCCGATTATGGCGAATTGATGGAAATGGTCGATCTCGTGAAGCCTTCCCGTGTTTTCACGTTGCATGGTTATGCTGATGAATTCGCCTTGGATCTGAGACGTCGTGGCATCGATGCCTGGTCCCTGACCGGCGGAAATCAACTCGAATTCCGACTCTGAGTGCGCAGCGTTCAGGTCCTCGCACTTTGAGATCCTGATCAGGATCTCATCAACTTCTCCACCCGCACCGCATCCGCCGGCGTGTCGACTCCGACTCCACGATGGGTGGTCAAGATAACGCGGATCGGGATGCCGTGCTCCAGAGCACGGAGTTGTTCCAGCTTCTCGCACTGCTCCAGTGGAGAGGGAGCAAGGCGAACCAGTTTCCGTAGCACATCGCGCCGGTACCCATAGATACCGAGGTGAAGCAGCGGAGTAACGATGCTCGCCTTATCCTTGGCATCACGATGATACGGAATCTTACTCCGTGAAAAGTAAAGCGCATCCCCATTGCTGCCCAACACTACCTTAACGCAGTTGGGATCGTCAGCTTCCTTGGGATCGCTGAAGGGAGTCGCCGCAGTGATCATGCAGATCTTCGGATCACTCCGCAGAGCCTTGGCCAACGAGCCAATGAGGAGGGGATCGATCATCGGCTCATCACCTTGGACATTGATGAAATGAGTGATTCCCTTGAGACGAGCGGCCGTCTCGGCAATCCGGTCGGTGCCGCTCGGGTGCTCGGGTGATGTCATCACGACTTCGGCCCCAAAATTGAGCGCCGCCTCGGCAATCCGATCGTCATCCGTGGCGATCATGACACAGGCGATCCCTTTTGCCTGGAGCGAACGTTCCCAAACATGCTGGACGAGCGGTTTTCCTGCGATCGGATGCAGGCACTTTCCGGGGAATCGCGTTGATCCCCAGCGTGCCGGGATGACGAGAGCGATTGCAGCTTTAGAAGTCGAGGTGCTCATGGTTCAAAAGGGCTCACAAGGACTCATCGAGCACGAGGTGAACGGCCTCCGTCACAGTCGGCACAAGGAAGTCGGCACGGCAGCCCTGGTTTTTACTTCCGTAACCTGTTTTCACTAAGATGGTGCGCACTCCGGCATTCCGGCCGCACTCGATATCGATATCCTTGTCCCCGATCATGAAGGAGCGTTTCAGATCAATTCCGTGATCTGATGCCGCTTCGAGGATCATGTCAGGTGACGGCTTGCGACGTGGCGTGGCGTTGTCAGGGTGGTCGGGTGCCATGTAGGAGGCATCAATGTTTCCATCGAGTTGGCTGATTAACTCCTTTTGGACGGATTCGAATTGTTCAACGGTGAAGTAGCCTCTGCCGATGCCGCTCTGATTCGTGATTATGATCACAGCCCAACCCAGCAAACGAGCTCTAGCGAGTGCTTCGGCAGCTCCGGGATAGGCACGGACATCTGCGGGGTCATGGCAATGATCGACCTCGACCATGAGCGTTCCATCTCGGTCGACAAAGAGGGCAGGACGCAGAACTAGGGAGTCGTTCATGCTTGAATGAGCTCTCGGAAGCTACCTTCCAGTTCGGCGCGTGTGCAGGTGGCGGTGCCCAGCTTCCCTACGACAATTCCCGCAGCATGGTTTGCTAGCTCGGCGGCTTCTTCCGGGGTGGCTCCCGCAGTGATACCCAGCGTGTAAAGCGAGATGGAGGTGTCGCCCGCGCCAGAGACATCGAAGATTTCTCGGGCGCGTGTCGGGGTGTGATAAGGAAGATGGTCCTTACGGAAGAGCATCATGCCCTGCTCACTCAGAGTGATCAGCAGAGCACCGGCATTCCATCGACTGAGAAGAATTTCACCCACTTTCATCAGGGCTTCGTCGCTTTCGACAGGATGAATTGGCGGGGAAAGCGGAATCCCCGCCGCGGCGAAAGCCTCCGACCGGTTAGGCTTGATCGTGGCGATGCCGGGCCACTCCAGAGGGTTTTTAGGATTGGGGTCGCAGGTGACGATCACGCCCTTTGTGTGAGCTTCTTCCAGGACTGCATTCACCAACCCTTGGTCAAGGAACCCCTTGCCATAGTCCTCGATGAGTACCGCATCGGCAGTTCTAACCAACTCGCGGGCCTTACCGAGAATATCCTGTCTTCCCGAACCAGGGGCCATGCGCTGCTCTCGGTCCACCCTCACGACCTGCTGACGCTGGGCAATGATGCGGGTTTTCACGATTGTCGGAATGGTTGGGTCCGTGAAGAGGCCCTCAACGGAGATTCCCTCGCTTTTCAGGAGTCCCATGAGCTTTTCGCCAGAGGCATCCGCCCCCACCATTCCAAGCATGGTGACAGAGGATGTGAATTCCCGGAGATTGCGCGCCACATTTGCCGCTCCCCCGGGATAGCTGGATTCGCTCTGGACCTCCACGATGGGAACCGGTGCCTCTGGCGAGATCCTGCCTACATTTCCCCAGACAAACTCGTCCAGCATCAGATCGCCAATGACGAGAAGTCGCTTGGCCGCCGCATTATCAAGAATGTGTTGTAATCTTTCCCGGTCCATTACAGATTGAAGTCAACCAAAAGAGTGTGAACTACGATTCGCCCATGCTCCATAGCGAGACCCCTCTCGGCGAGGGTATTTTTTACCGATTTCCGATGAATCATATTTTTCCTATCAGCATGTCTATTGCTTGCCTTTTTCTAATCCTCTCTCCGGTGATGAAGGCAGACAATCCTCCAAAGAAAATCTCGCTTTCGGATTTCCCCGCTGCAGCTGTTGAGGAAGTGGTGGTCCCCGTTCCCAGCGAAATTTTTGCCGTCCTCGACAAACTTGGTAACCCGAACTGGAAGGGGCAGCTTCGGGATGGCAAGGTCCGTACTCCGGAGGACCGCTCACGAACGGCTCTGCTTCTCGGGAATGTGATTGCGGAGGGGTTTGTGGCCGTCGAGGCGGAGGATACCGAGCGCGTCAAGGAACTCGGCCGCCAAGTTCTGACGCTCGCGGAAGCCATCAATGTCCGCAAGTCGGTCATCGCCCGAAGCAAGAGTATCACCGACAAGGCCGATCAGCGCGACTGGAAAGGTGTCCGGGCGGAGTTTGACGGAGCCCTGCAGGATGTCCGTGGCGCCATGCAGGAACTCAATGATCAGGATCTTTCGCAGTTAGTAAGTCTGGGCGGATGGCTCCGGGGCACCGAGGTGCTCACCTCCATCGTGACAAGTGGGTTCTCCAAGGATGGCACAGAGCTCCTTCATCAGCCTGAGTTGGTGAATTATTTTGACCGTTGCATCGGCTCCATGGGAGGACGGCTTCGTAAGAACCCCTTGGTCACCAGCATTAGGGATGTGCTCAGAAAAATCGGTCCTATTGTCAACGAGGGTGGCGATAAAATCACCCTGGAACAGGTCAAATCGATCCACGATCTCACGCATGGCGTGAATCAGCAGATCGTCCAAGGGACCCCTGGAAACTGATCATGAAATCCCTCCCTTTCTGTCGATCGAGCACCCTGACTCAGCGATTTGTTATCGTTGCGATGGCACTCGTTGCCTGGTCACCCTGCATCATGCACGCCACGGTAGACGATGCCCTCTCCTTCGCCTATGAGGCAGCGCTTCCCTATTATAAGCAAGGATACTCCATTCGTAAGGATGCTTGGGGCGGCGACCTCGGAGTTCGGGACAAGAAGGCGGTGAGCTCTCAACTCTTTAAAGGAAATAATTATTGGTTCCTGATGGCAACCGATGTCAAGGGAGCAAGCCTTTCCGTTCACATTTATGACGAGAGCGGCAATCTTGTTGATGCCGAATGCTGGCAGAAGGGACGCTTTGCTGGAGCAAGGGTCTCCCCAAAGGCCACGGGAACATTTTTCGCCATCGTCCAGATCCTCAAGTCCCCCGAGGATCGAACTCCGTGGGCGTTGGTTTACGGCTATAAGTAGCCGTCGTCGTTGAAGAAACCATTACAGAAAAGAAAGCAGGGACCTGTCCTCAATCCGAAGCAGGCATCTGCCTTAGGGGAAGAGGTCACCTTGGAGTTCGATAATGCCCGCGCTTTGCAGGCGATGTACGGTGGCGACGAAAAGTTGCTTCGACTCATGGAACGCGACTTGGACGTCCGTATCACGAGCCGAGACGGGTGGCTTAAGATTCAAGGTGATGCCAACGGGGTGACCAAGGCCCGGCATGTGATCGGTGAACTCGGGCGGGTTACTTCCTTGGGAAGAGTGATTGGACGGGATGAGTTTCTGTTTGCACTCCAGCACTCAGAGCACCCGAAGCATCCTGAGCTTCATAACGAACTTTCAGGCGCCCTTCCGGCGACTCAACCCGGTCCCGCTAGTTGCCCCCCGCTTTCTACCCCTTCTCCCCTTGAGAGTCTCTATCACGAACGGATCCAGTGCTCTCCACGCAAGCCTCCCGTTATTCCGAAGAACCTTTCCCAGCGGGACTACCTCCGCGCTGTCGATGCCCATGACATCACTTTCGGGGTTGGTCCGGCCGGCACCGGAAAGACTTACCTTGCGGTTGCCAAGGCGGTCGCTGCCCTCAAAGCGGAGAAAGTCAGCCGCATCATCCTCACACGACCCGCCGTTGAGGCGGGTGAAGCCCTGGGGTTCCTACCCGGGGAACTCCAAGAAAAGATCCTGCCCTATCTGCGTCCCCTCTACGATGCGCTACACGACATGCTGGACCCTGAGGAAATCCAGCGCGCCATCGAGCGAAACATTATCGAGATTGCTCCCTTGGCCTACATGCGTGGCCGAACCCTGAACAAAGCCTTCATTATTCTCGATGAGGCCCAGAATACGACAACCGAACAGATGTTCATGTTTCTGACCCGCATCGGGATCGGCTCCAAGTGCGTGATCACGGGTGACCGCACTCAAATCGATCTTCCCAAAAATAAACCGAGCGGACTGATTGAGGCGATCGGCGCGCTGGGAAATACTCCCGGAATTAACTTTCATCTTTTTAGCGACCGGGATGTGGTTCGTCACCCCCTAGTTCGGGCCATTATCACTGCCTACAAAGAGCATCGCGGCCTTCAAGAAAACCGCATTTGATGAACCTTTCGATGTTCCGTTTCCTAAAAAAGCAGCGTCTTGCCGCCCGGGGGATGAGCTGCGGAAAATCACGTCTTGCCAGCAGGGAGAGCATGTTTGAGAAGCTTGAGGAGGGGCGTTTGCTGCGATTTGGAATCGTCTTTGCTGCTGCGGGAATCCTTGCCCTTTTCTGCCTGGCGGGTGATGCGAATGATCCGCTCAGGCATCTGCTCTACGCTCTTCTAGTGCTTGCCCTTGCCGCTGCTCAACCAGTGGTCAGCAACGACTCAGCACTCAGGAAAAATTCATCGCTTGCCCTTTTTCTGGGGGTGATTCTCCTGCAGGTCGGGATCGGTGAGTTCCTGCAAGGCCAGTCATTCGAGGGACGTCTGGATGCTCATCTGGTCACATTACTTCTGCCCTACGCGTTTGCGCCTTTAATTCTTTCTGTGCTGATGGGCCCCCAGATAGGACTTTCGGCATGTCTGGTCGGCGCACTCTGGTGGTCGGTTCTTCATGGTACCAGAGATCCTGTTGTGCTTCTCTTGGGGATCTCTGGAGGTCTTGTGGCCGTCCTTTCTACTCTTCGGGTCCGCCGCCGCTCAAGGCTACTCAGGGCAGGTTTTTATTCCGGCATCGCCGTCTGGATCCTAGCCATTTTTTCCGGGCTGATCGGCCCTATCCTTTGGGAGAACTTCTCCTCCACCGACTGGTGGAACCTTGGCATCGAGAGCGCCGTTACGGTCGGCACGGGGATTCTAACCGCCGTTCTGGTGAGCGGCTCCCTTCCGGTGATTGAGAAACTTTTTGGGATCACCACGGAGATATCCTGGCTTGAAATGGCGGACCTCAATCACCCCTTGCTCCGACGACTCAGCCTCGAGGCCCCCGGTACCTACCATCACTCGTTGGCCATGGCCAATCTCGCGGAGGCTTGCGCGGAGAAAGTCGGCGCTAATGCCACGCTCTGCCGAGTCTCTGCCTACTTCCATGATATTGGCAAGCTTGTGAAGCCGGAGTACTTCACGGAAAACATGCCGTCTGGCGAGAATCTCCATGATGAATTAACACCCACCATGAGCGCTTTGGTCATCCTTTCCCATGTCAAGGAGGGGGTCGATTTGGCTGTTCGCAATAAGTTAAACCGTCGCGTGATCGATGCGATCAAACAACATCACGGCACGACTGTTGTGGAATATTTCTACCAGCGTGCGTGTCAACAGGAGAAGGATGCACGCGCCGGAGGCTCCCTCATGAATGTCCGTCCCGAGGACATTCCGAAAGTCAATGAGGCGAGCTACCGTTATCCTGGCCCCAAGCCGCAAACCCTGGAAACCGTGATCATGGGTCTTGCCGATGCCGCAGAGAGCGCCTCACGGAGTCTGGAGCGACCGACCCCCCAGCGATTGGACGACCTCGTTCATGATCTTCTCAAGGACCGGATCGATGACGGGCAGTATGACGAGGCTCCCGTCACGGTTTGCCAGCTCCAAGAAATTGCCTCCAGTCTGGTCTCCAGTCTTAGTAGCATGCACCACAGCAGGATTGCCTACGGGAGACGGAGGGACGACAAGCCCCCTGTCGGCAAGGACTGATCAGTCTGGGCGTGACTCTGAAGGCTTAATCAAGAAGGTAAGCCCAGCACCCAGGATCAGGAGCAATCCGGCTGTTATAAAACTCGAATCAAAGTTTCCATAGGTTGCCTTCAGCATCTGCTGAAGTCTGCTGAGAGCGAACCCGCCCACGCCCCATGCAGTGAAGAGACAGCCGTAGTTCATACCGAAGTTCTTGAGCCCCCAAAGGTCCTTAGCCAGGGATGGAAAGATTGCGAGATTGGCGCCGTAGTTGAAGCCGATGAATGTGGCCACAAGCACAATGAGATACTTGGCCCCTCCCGACGAGGTGGTAATGGGTATTGCAGCGAACATCAGGGCGGCTTGGATCAGCAGGACAAGCAGGAGAGTCCAGCGTCTTCCGATCTTGTCCGAGAGGATTCCTGCCACGATGCGCCCGCCCGCATTGCCAATTGCCATCACGGCCACGGCGATGAAGGCCGACTCGCCCATGGACCTCTTGGCCATGCCGCTGATGCTGCTAATGACCATGAGTCCCGCTCCAGCTCCGATGAAGTAGAGCACCCAGAGAAGCCAGAACGAAGGGGTTCTGATAATTTGTCCGGGTGAGAGATCCAGGAATGGCAACGGTGTCGATCCTCCCGCGCTGCGGCTCGCCGCAGGGGAATAACCAGCAGGAGGGTTCACCAGCAGCTGGGACAAGCCGCAGACGATGACGGCGAAGACGACACCAAAGAAAAGCATTGATTGAAGAAGCCCGAAGCGTCGCAGCAGGAAGTCGGAGGCCGGAGCAAGATAGAGCGGGGCGAGACCGAACCCAGCAACGACAATGCCCGCGATGAATCCGGTTTTGGAGGGAGGGAACCATTTCAACGCAGGGGGTGTGGCTGAGGAATAAGCGAAGACAATGCCGATGCCCGCGAGCACTCCGAAGCCGAGTACCCAGATGCCGTAGCTGTTGGTTGTGGAGATCAGTACGAAACCTCCAGCGACAAGCAGGCCGCCAATGGCGGCCGTGAGTCTGGGGCCAAGCTTGTCGTGGCATCGTCCCGCCAGAATCATCGAAAACGCAAAAACAAGGCAGCAGAGCGCGTAAGGGTCATTGAGTTGGGAGCCCTTCCAGCCGAAGTCCTTTTCGATGGCTCCCTTGAACATGCTCCATGTGTAAAGCACACCGAGGGCAAGATTGATTCCGAGTCCTGCTAGCGCAACGCGCCAGCCCTTATTTAACTGAGTGGGGGGCATGGGACAAGGATGAAGCAAGAACGATGAATGATGAAAGTAGGAAAAACGGACGGAGATTCGCCCAGTCTCCTCGTTAAGATTCTAAAGTCCCCAACGGGCAAGCTTCACGCCGAAGCTCGATGGGCCGTTCAAAGCTTCACACCAAAACTCTCCCCCTTGCCGCAGTCCAGGGCAAAGGCGGCCAGAAGTTCGGCGGTCTGCTGAAGATCCGAATACTGGATCATCTCCACCGGAGAATGCATGTAGCGGTTCGGGACGCCGATGGAGACGGTCGGGATACCTCCCTTTTGCTTGAAGATCGCATCGGCATCGGTGCCGCTCCAGCGAGGGTTTACCTCTACCTGGAGAGGGATTTTGGCCCGCTCCCCGACTTTGCGCAGGCGGGCATTCACGACGGGATGATTTACACTGCCGAGGCTGATCACTGGACCCTTACCCATAATCACCTCCCCATGCTTTGTCTTGGAGCAGTTCGGAATGTCGGTGGCGTGGGTCACGTCGACCACGAGTGCCACGTCAGGATGAACAGTGTAGCCGGCCATGGAGGCTCCATAGAGTCCATTCTCCTCCTGGATGGTGGAGACAGCGACCAACTTTGTCCGGAGATTTTTCTTTTTCAGTGAGGCAAGGCGCAGTCCTTCGGCTGCTGCCCAGGCGCCAATCCTGTTATCGCAACCACGTGCTGCGAAGCGTCCTCCAGCCAGCTCCTGGAACTCCGCCGAGTAAGTCACCGCATCGCCGATTGCGACCAATTTCTCGGCCTCTTTCCGTGAGGATGCGCCGATGTCGATGTGCATGGCATGCATTTCAGGAACCTTATTACGGTCGTCGGGTTCCTGAAGATGAATGGCAAGCAGCCCGGTGACTCCCGGAACAGAACCTTTTGAGCCGTGCACGGTAACGCGTTGCCCGCGGATCAGCCCTTTATCAACTCCTCCGATTCCCTTGAAATAAAGGAATCCCTCCTCAGAAATATGAGAGACCATCAGTCCGAGTTCATCGACATGACCGCTGATCAGGATCGTCGGATCTCCCTTTCCGGAGACTGGATTCAATGTTGCGTAAGCGTTGCCGTAGGAATCGATCTCCACCGAATCAGCAAACTGGCTCACGTAATCAACCCACACCTTCTGCCCCTTGGTCTCAAAGCCTGAGGGGGAGGGAGTGTTGAGCAGTTTCTTGAGAAAAGCGTAAGGCAAGCCGGGGGCTTCAGGGGATGGTTTAGCAGAAGATTTCATGACTGAATCCTAATGTTCACACAGGATGATGAAATAGGCGAATCATTCAAAATTCGGATAGTGGGTTCTTTTGAATTTCTTTTGATGAGACGAGATGCGGTCAGACAAACTTCCCGGGATTCAGGATACTCTTGGGATCGACCGCTTTCTTGACGCGGGCATGGAGGTCCCGGAGCTCAGGGGAGGTGGCCTCATTCCACCAGCGTTTCTTGGCTAGGCCGATGCCATGCTCTCCAGTGATTGCCCCCCCCCATTTAATGACCTGAGTAAAGAGGGAGTCTAGGATACCCTCGATCTCCTTGGAACACTTCTCCTGCTGCTCTTTGGAGACCATGACATTCACATGGATGTTGCCGTCACCGGCATGGCCGAAGCAGGCGATTGGAAAACCTGTTTTCTTCTGCAATTTCTCAGCAAAGGCAATGAGGTCGACAAGATGCCCTCGCGGGACAGCAATATCTTCGTTGAGCTTAGTGAGTCCGGTGGCCTTGAGAGAGGCGGAGAATGCACGGCGCAAAGCCCAGATCCGTTCGCAGCGCTCGAGTGAAGTGGCGAGTTCCACCTCGAGGGCCTTGTTCTTGGTCAGAAGCATTTTGAGGGTTTTCCCTTCGCTGAGGACACTAGCCTTCTGACCGTCGAGTTCGACCAGCAGGTGAGCCTGACCAGGAGGGATGAAACTGCCCTTCACCTCTTGATGCGCATCGCGGGCCGACTGGAGCGTGAAGCTGTCAGCCACCTCCATCGCGCAAGGAAGGTAGCCAGCCTTGAAGATCGCCTGCACGGCGGCGGCGGCATCCTGCATGGAGCTGAATCCAGCCGAGAGTGTCACGCGAGCCGGAGGCAAGGGCAGAAGTCGCAGGGT
>Ga0209084_1002235_pt1 | contig 15241 bp, 17 predicted proteins | sample C_130820_MF_Meta_FD_187309 | JGI IMG/M metagenome (GOLD analysis project Ga0209084, IMG submission 187309) | Freshwater microbial communities from Lake Croche, Canada to study carbon cycling - C_130820_MF_MetaG (SPAdes) (version 2) | ecosystem: Environmental > Aquatic > Freshwater > Lake... | reverse complement strand
TAAGTATTTAATAACTCTTTTCACGATCTCAGCAACGTCAAACATTCTATAATAAATAAAAAGAAAAAAATATATATTTGCGATAAAAAACTTAAAATCTAATCGTTAACTAAATTAAAATGGCTACTAAAGAAAACAAATCTTTGTCTTTTGAAAGAAAGTTGAATGAAGACGGCACTACTAATCCTAAATATGTAGACTTATTGGAGGAGGATAAGGCAATTGCTGGACAGAAATTTGTGTGTGTATCTTTTGTTTCTCCTGATAAAGTTTTGAAGGCCAAGGAAATGTATTTTTTTGAGGAGTTCCTAAAGAAATGGGATTTTTCCAAAAGTATGGACAAGTTCCTACAATTTTTGAATTTTATTTCTTATAAATACAAACTCCATTTTGATGACCTTACCAAGGATTTCAAGGAGTTTGTTAAGGATGAGCAATCAAATCTTATTGGAACAACATTAGAAGATGACTACAAAACTTTCTTAGATCAAAATGAATGTGAATTAGAAGACTCTTTCAATATCAAACATAACTTCCAGACCTCTACACGTGGTCTAAAGGTTCGTGGAGTTTATCCAACAATGGAGGAAGCCGAGTTACGATGCAAAATGTTACGCGAGATGGATCCAAGTCACGATGTATTTGTAGGTCCTGTTGGACTATGGATGCCTTGGGATCCTGAGGCATACAAGACTGGACGTGTGGAATATGTGGAGGAAGAGTTGAATCAGCTTATGCAAGAAAAGAACAAGAACGAGTCTTTCGCTAAATCGGCTTTTGAACAGCGAGTAAAAGATGCAAAGAAGAAGGCAATTGAAGAGAACGTAAAGTTGGCAGAGAAAACAGGCGCAACTTTGACTCAGACGATTGATGCTGACGGAAATTTGATTGGAGCGAATAGTGCTAGTACACAGGAGTCCTTTTTCAAGGATCAAGATGATATTACTTCGGCTGATATTAGCAAGGAGCTCTTTGAAGGTGACAATATTATTGTTGGAAAGACTGATAATGGACAAAGTGAGCTTTTGAGTGGACCTTTTGCCAATAAAGGTTGAGCCAAATAGATTTCACTATCTTTGGTTATTTTTTTAAAGTATTTCCATATCAGAGGATGAGTGTGAATCTGAATCATAGTAAGATTCAAAGTCACAATCATTAATTACATTTTTTTCACTATTATGTATCGGGTTATTTGTTGATTGTTCAATTTCTTGATCTGCTTTTTGAGAAATAATATAAAGTCTACGGGTTTTCAAACTAAAAATAATCAAATTAAACGATAGACCAACCACGCTACTCGTAATTACATATGCATCATTTATACATACTGCATATGTCAATGCAAATAATCCAGAAACTATCCAAATGGACCATATTTTAGTTGTTGTTTTTACTTCCACATCATAAGTAATGGAATATATTTCTGGAAAATAACCAATAATGCCTAAAACATTTGCAATAATAGAAAAAACACCACAATACATATACTTTTAAAAAAGGTTTAGTCAAAAATAAAAAGAGAAATAACTTACTTCCACATTTGGTAAATCTGGCTCCAAATATATGTTTTGCTCAACTTTTTTGAAAACTTGAAAGCTTTAAAAAATTGAAATAATTTTGTAGGAAATATTTGACTGTACAATTATTATGCAAACCCAAGCTATAGTCAACCCAATAAATATGGACAGTCTTCCTAGTCCACCTCCAAGAACTATTACTTATCCTACCAATCCAGATTGGTCTTTCGCTGGACAGGATTCATCTATTTTGTCTAGTGCATACAACGTAATACAACAAAATGAAGGATGGAATCTTCTCAGAAATTTTAAAGAAGAATCTTTTATGTCTTCAAAAAACTCAATGATCAATAATTTGATGACCAAGATAAATAATGCTTATGGTGGAGGACATAGCGGTTCTTCTATGGGAAACACAATGAGAAATATGGAGTATATTGCAAAAAATGGATTTGATGAATACATTCGTTTGAAGAGAAGTCAAAGTTAAGAATTGCATTTATAAATAATATTTATTGAAATAGTATTTATAAAATCTTGCTTTTGGCACAACAAAAGAATGATTTATTGTGACGATCACCATTTAGTTTTTTTCACGTTTATTTTCGGTCCTTGACCACGTTTCTTAGTATTACTCGGATCATATTTCTCTTCCTCTTCATCTGACGGTATATCTTTGCTCAAATCCCAGAACTCTTTGCTACCTAATTTGAAGTCATTGTGTGCATCTGCCTTATACCAAAAGACTTGATCTTGTAATCTATTGGATTTAGCGTTATTATTGATTACCAAGCACTCATAATTCTCAGTACATTGGTCCATCACCTGACAAAATGACTCAAATGTGGGAAACATACCCGCATAATTCTCATAAATACGCTTTCTATTTGCAATGTAAGGTTCTCTCAAAATGAACACGTAATCAATGTTAGTTCTGAGCGTAGGTGGAATTCCTAATGGATACTGCATTGTGATGATCAACATAATCTTCCAATGGCGCCCATTCATAAAGAGGAGTCGCATCATCTTGTCTTTTGCCCAAGTCCCATCATACAAGCAATCGTCTAATATTACAAAAGCACGGGGATCAATATTGCTTTTTTTATATGCTTCCATTTGTTTTTTCATTTCTCTCAACACACCCTTTTGCCTTTTCAAAACATTCTCAATAATAGCGGTATTATACTCATTGTGAATGAATAATTTTGGTACCATTTTCCCGTAAAACCCATTTCCTTCTTCTGTACCTGCTACAACCACTCCTAGCGGAATATCCTGTTGATAATAAAGTAGATCCCTTACCAAATATGATTTACCTGTATCACGACGACCAACCAAAACAACAACCGGTCCCTTGGCTTCGTGGATTTTGAAACTAATGGTTTTCATATCAAATTTCTTCAGTTCTAGCGACATTAATTTATAGATATATTTTTTCAACTTGCTAAAAACGAATAAAACTTTAAAAATAAGTTTAAAATGATTATAATTTAATATATTATTTAGCTAATGACAACAGAGTGTGAAATAGTAGTCAGCTATGAAAAACGAAAGAATGGTGATCTTTTTAAAACTTTAGAGAGAAAAGATGGACTCTTTCTCTCTAATATACAAAACTATAGTCCAATTTATAACCGTTTCTTTCGTCTGAATGAGACAAACTATAAAGCAGTGAATCTCAATAATGTAGCATATATTACAGAGGTCAAACCAAGAGAAAAAAAAAATGATGAATCAGAAGATGTTGATCCTAATCTTTATGAATGTGTTATTAAAAATAGTAAAAATAATAAAACACTACATAAGGATGTTTTTTTCAAAATGGCACCATTATTAGATCCATATAAGTATTTAATTGGAAAATACAATTACAATGATCCGAGTTTATTTGTATTGCCAACGTACAATTCGGCACCAGGTGATAGCCATCCTAAAATATTGGATTCTAATAATTCTTCTTACGTGGATGGGTTTTTCTCTTTTCTCTCTTCGCTCTTGATTCATAAATATAATTTTATTCACGGAGTGGATTATTACGGATCCTTTCTTGCTATTAAAAATGATTTCAAATTCAATGTTATTGATGATATTGACTATTTATGTAAGTCTGATTTTTTCAATAAGCACAAGAATACAAATATATTCAGTATTGAAGAATATGAATATTTGCTTGAGGATGATGATGAATTTGCAGAAGGATCTAAAAAACCTCTTATTAAAATAAACAATCAAAATAATGAAAGCATTAAATCTAATTTATCCATAAAGTCAATTAATGATAATTTATATGAAGATTTATTTGAAGATGAAATTCCTACATTGTCAGAAAATCAAATTTCCAAATTAGAAGATCAACCAATTCAAACTATATTTACATTAGGTGATTTGAAAGAGTGTGACGTTGACTTGGTAGACATTACAAATAAAAATATTTCTGAAAATAAACAATCTGATATGAAATCTTTGACAACAACCATAAAGTCTGGTTCTACTTGTTCATCTCGCACATCTCATACTTCAGATAATGATAGCGTAGACGAATGTGACGATATTTCTAATGATGAAAAATCTGGTTGTAAAGATCTAGATGCCGAATGCGATGAGGAAGATGATAATGACGATGACGATGACGATGAATGTGATGATTCAGAAGACGACGAGGAATGTTTATATGCTACTATTCCGAAGTTCCCAGTACAAGTCATTTGTATGGAAAATTGTGAGACCACATTTGATGATATCATTATGAATGAGGATTTGTCTCACGATGAATGGTTCTCGGCACTTATGCAAATTGTTATGATTCTTATCAGTTATCAAAAAGTATTTTCTTTTACTCACAATGACTTGCATACCAATAATATTATGTACAAATCTACAAATAAAAAATTCATATATTATTGTTATAAGAAAAAGTATTATAAAGTGCCCACTTTTGGACGCATATTCAAGATGATTGATTTTGGTCGTAGTATATATAAATATTCTGGTAAGGTATTCTGCAGTGATAGCTTTCAAAATGGTGGAGATGCAGCGACTCAATACAATACAGAGCCTTATTTTAATGATAAAAAACCTCGTCTAGAACCCAACTACAGTTTTGACTTATGTCGCCTTGCTTGTTCTATTTTTGATTACCTTGTTGAAGAATTAGATGAGATCAAGGAATTATCAAAATGTAAACCGATTGTCCGAGTTATTGTGGAATGGTGTTTGGACGATAATGGTGTTAATATTTTATACAAGAACAATGGTTCTGAAAGATATCCTGATTTTAAACTATATAAGATGATTGCCAGGTATGTTCATAATCATACTCCTCAAGCACAATTAGAGAGACCTGAATTTGCGGTATTTTTGATTTCAAAGTTACCTGAAGAACCAAATTCTGTAATAGATATTGATGCTTTACCTTGTGTGTCTAATTCACTATAAAAAACAAAATAAAACAAAAAATCAGATAACGCGCAAAACTATTTATTTTATTTTAGTAGAATAAAATAAATGGCAAATTATGGATTTATCATTAGTCGTCACGTGAATTCAGAAAAAACGAACAAATATTGGAATGAGTGTGTTCGTTGCATTCAAAAATTTCACTATGGTGTTCCCATTGTTATTATTGATGATAATAGCAATTATGATTTTGTAAAACCAGAATATGAATATCAAAATGTAGAAATTGTACAATCCGAGTATCCAAAACGCGGTGAACTATTGCCTTATTACTATTTTTTGAAAAATCATTATTGGGAAAATGCAGTGATTATTCACGATAGTGTATTTATTCAAACTCGGGTCCCATATATGAAACTTAAAGCGAATGTGCTACCATTATGGCATTTTGGAGGACTTCATAGAAATGAAAATAAAATTCAATGTTTAAGAATAGTTAATCATCTTAAAAATAATATTGAAATCAAGAAAATGCTTTATTTTAATGATAGTGATATTTCAAATACTATGTCTATTAATAGCAAAAAAGGTAACTGGAATGGTGTTTTTGGTGTACAGAGTTATATCAAGCATTCTTTTTTGGAGAAACTTCAACAAAAATATGCGATCTTCAATATGTTGAATTGCATTCAATCACGTACAGATCGTTGTTGCTTAGAGAGAATAATGGGAATTATTTTCTTTTTAGAAGATCCCACAGTTCGTAGTATACCTTCTTTATTTGGTAGCATAACAAATGTGATCTCCAAATATGGCGAGATCACTTATGAAAATCACACTGAGATTATGAAGAGAAATGGGAAGGCAAATTCTCCTTATGTGAAAGTGTGGACTGGGCGCTAGTTCCACCTTTGGGAAAGGTGGAGCCAAATACTGTGAAAAGTTGATGGGAGCCAAATGTTTTGCTCAACTTTTTTGAAAAGTTGATGGGAGAGTTATAAAAGAAAATAGTTCCATAATTAAGCGAGGAGATGCTTATTAAAACCCAGGATTATCCACAAACACAGCAGGACTCACCACAATATTTTCGGCTCCGCCTTCTTGAATCATTGGTTTCAATTGTTCAATCACAAAATTACCACAAATTACACTAAAATAAACCAATAAAGTATCACGAACAAGGAGCTTCAATGGTTTGCTTTCCTTATCCACAAATCGCATTTCAATAAATTTCACTATGAAAAATACAGCAGAAATAATAGCAGCATCAACAAATATATTTCCCATTACTTATAATGTAGTATTTCACAATCTTCTTAAAATTTTTACGCAATTTCCCAGTTTATTGATTTTTTCATACCTAAAATAAATAAAATTTACTCATCATATTATATATGTCTCGTTTATTTCAACCTATTCCTGCAAAACCAGCTTTTGGAGTATTGCAAAAAAATGGATATGCAAGTGATTATACCAAAAAGCTAAAACTAAAACAAGCATTTGCATATTCTATTAAAGGTCAAACAAGATCTAACCTTAGCCAAGGCGATCTATTAGGTTTAAAAAATTGTGAGCTTAAAAACAATATTATTTTTAATAAATCCTATTTAGATAAAAGCAATTTAATTGCCGGAGTTTATAGTAAACAAAATCTGGAAAATGTTATAATAGTTTCTCCATCAAGTGAAACAGAGCCTCCATACACAAGCACCACAATTGATATTAATAACACGCCATTTTATGGTTACTACAATATTGATCCAAATGGTTCCTTGTTTGGAAATAGTTCTTGTGGATTAAATAATTATACCAACTATATGCAAATAAGTTTGCCAACTATTGAGTCAAGTGCATCTTTAAAATCTTGTATTCCAGTGTGTAACTCATTACCAAGCCAAGTTTGTGCAAGATTATGCAATAAATAAATTTATAAAAATATAAAAATCACAACAGTATTTTCATCTGATTGATTTCCGCCTCTTGTGCAACAACAATGTTATTTGCCAAATTGAGAACTTCACTCCTCACATTCTCTTTACCAGAATTCGCCTTTTCCAACAACTTCCTACTCGTAAGTAGTGCCATAGAATGATGCTCAATCATTTCACTCAAATATTGTTGTTCATCTATAAATGCCTGATTCTTATATAAATACACGATTATGCTCAGCAGAAAAAAAAGCACTACTAGGAGTCCAGGCATTATGTCACCGTGTTGCATCATAAGCATTTCCAATATGACCATTGATATGCCCATAATGAGTGCTAAATAGAGTTTCCCGACACTATTTGTAATATTTGAAAAAGAATTGCTCATAATTGAACTCATAAAATAATATTGGATGACAAAGCTACCTACAAACATTATGATCAAAGGACGAGTCATTGACTTTGACTTATGTTCATTCATAGTCTGTTGATTCACTAATATTTTCATTATAACTTATGATAACAAATAAAATTGAAAAACAAAATAATTGTTGGTTGTAATGCACAATACACAATGAATCTTGCATTACTTCCTCTAGATATTGTAAATCATATTTTATCTTATACTGGTAAGATAAAATATAGAAACAGAAAATATGTGAATCAAATTAACAAAGAAGATGAAAGATACAACTTGCTGCTAAAAATTCCACGCATTGTTTTGGATGATATGTATGAATACGTATATGAAGTGCTTTTCAAGCCAATAAAGGCAGGGTTGTATGTTGATTTAGAGAATGGCAAAATTATATATTCATTCTGTTATGATCCTGAAAATCATCCAGAAATTTATTACTTATGGACAAGAGAATAAATAAAAATTTAAAAATAAATATTATTTTTATCCTAAGACTTCAATATCTTCTATTAACAAATCAGGAATTAACTCTACAGAAGGTGGGTCAATGATGTGTACGTCCAGATTATCCAATGGAGATGATTGATCAAAAATTGTGAGTTTGGGCAATGGGGCATCGTCGTCATCATCCTCTTCTTCTTCATTAGCCTTTCTCTGAGCGTGACGCATCTCACTTATTTGAGATAATCTATCATCATCCTTTGGTGCACTTATAACTGCTTCCTTGTTATTTTCATCAAGAACGCTATCCATGTCATTGAAGCTTAACTTGGTTGAATTATCCTCGTGCAATAAAGGGATCTCGGAATTACCCGAACCCAAATCAGAACCTACTTCACTGATAATCTGAGGCGGTGCAGCAGCAGCAAGTGCTTTTTGCTCATCAATCTTTTTCTTCTCAGGATCTTCAATTTCTTGTTCCTTGATTTCCTCTATAACATCCTCTTCTACAGTTTCATCCATATAAGCACGTAATATTGTCTCAATCGGAATGCTTTCTCTCACCGCGTTCAAAATACACTCTTGAACAATTATCTCAAGTTCTCTGTTATGCTTCTGGATTTGAAGAGGAGGAATGCCGACTTCAAATAAATAGACATTTTTGTATACTTTACGAGCAACATTCACATACACCTTATGAATAAAATCGTCTAATTTGGGAATATTTACATCAATCTTCTTCTGTTTTTGACCTGCGCGCATCGCCGTTAAAATTTTCAATTGGATAATATGAACACAAGTAATCAAGTCTTCTAAATAACCACAGTTACTTTTATCAATAATACGCTGTCTCTCGGTTTCAATAATATTAGGGTTCCATTTAGGGATGCGTGTAATGAAATTTTGAAAAGTCATTAAATATTTGTCTATTTCATTGTTTTCCTTACATAACTTGAATGCTTCATCAAAAATAGATTTTAAACCTTCAATAATGTGAGGTGTCAAAATGGTCAACAAACGAGATCCCCATTCGTTTTTACTTTCGTGTAAACTAGACACATTAAAATCGTCCATTAATGATTTATAACAATTTTAAATATATGTATTTCAAACTCAAAAAATACAATAATCCAACCAATACAATGACCAGAAAAAGACAAAAACCCGAACAACATAATAACCCGAACAAGACAAGTCCCTAAATAAAATCTTTAATTATTATAAGTATGCTTGTTGAATTAATATTTGTAACAATATTACTAGGAGTTTACCCAATTTTGATCAAATCCGCACTAAACTATATATCTCCTGCTACATTTATGTTTGGATTTGGAATTGCATTATTCATTTTTGAAATAATATATGGTTTAATTCACTATAAATTTTTACAAAAAGATTATCACACGATTATCAGAAAAAAATTCATTATTGGAATTTTTATTTTAACAGGATTTGTCGTATCATTGATGAATTTTTTAAATTATGATCTACTTAAAAAACACAAGGTATATTTTGTAACTGCGTTTTTATCTATATATCCATTAGTTACAGCACTGTTAAGTTACTATTTTTTGAAAGAAAAGATCAGCAAATATTCATTCATTGGTATATTATTTGTAGTACTTGGAATTATGATTATTAATTTCTCTGAATCGTCGTTGTATTTAAAATAATAAAGTAATCAACTAATCAAGTAGTCAACTAATTACATAAAAGTTATATTTTCTAAACTATGTGAGTTATTCAAAAAAAGAAAATTCAAAATAAACATTATTAGAATTTTCTCGTTTCTCAATTCTTTTCTTATCTTATGAAATGCAAACAAGAGTTCGTATTTCTTCTCGTCAGACAAATCCTCATCGTAAAGATTATTGTTTTCAATCAATTGTATAATATCTAAACCACTATACCCTTTTTCATACAACTTGGTAGGAATATCAATTATCTTTTTATAGCTTATATTCTCTTTCAGTTTTATTAGCTCTTTTTTCAACCAATCATTACGTTGGGTTTTTATTTCCTTCAACTTGAAGGTTTGACTCAAGTTATGTTTGTATAAATTGATCATTTTTCCTGAAACGACTGGTTCAGCAACATAAATTTCACAAAAACGTGATAAAATCGGTTTCAATAATTTATACTTGTCTTCCACAATAATAAAAAAACGTGTATTATGACTAAACAACTCAATGCATCTACGTAGGGCGGATTGGGCATCGGTGGTCAGTTTGTCCGCATTCAGTAATATAACACTCTTGAAAATATCACCACCATTAGAATGAATATGAGTCTTTGCAAAGAATTTCAATTCATCTCTTATAAATTTGATTCCTTTTCCGTGTGCACAGTTTACATACATTACAAACGACTTGATTTTATCTTTATCTCCATTATATATTTTGTGGATAAAATTGCCAACAAGTTTGCGCTTCCCACTTCCAGAAGGACCGTGAAATATAATATTGGGTATTTTGTGTATTTGATAAAAATAATCCAGTTTTTCAACAATATCTTGATGAATATTTAATAAATTATTTAATGACATATTATTTAGTTACTATAATAGTTTGCGTATTTTTAATATGTTATTAAACGTAAAGATTAATGGCTTTGGGTCCAGGGTCCAGGGTCCAGGGTCAGGATCAAAATCAGAATTAAAAATTCAATAATTGTTTTTTTCAATATATTCTTTCAAGAAATTATTAAATGTTTCATATGACAAGTTATTAGGCATTTGATCTTTTCTACTTATCATAGAACGAGTATAATAATCAGAATTTTTTTTTGAAACATCAAAGTTCCTAATTTTTTTATCAAAAGAATAATGAACAATTCTTCTGGCATTATCAAGTTGATTTTTATTATTTGGATTAAAATGTAAATTTACGCAAATTTTATAAGAAGGTAACCCAAAATAAATACAATTATTTACAATATATTCATATTCTTCTGAATCTAAAAGTCCAAAGGTATCAGACAAACATAATAAATCCGGTTCATATTTCTCATAATAGTTTAATAATTTATGAATAATATAGTCACTATCTAAAACACCTTCCTCTGTCCATTCATTTGTACAAGAAATATACAATTTTGTTTTGTTTTCTGGAACAGATTTTTTTAAAATATCAAATATTTTGTTTAGTTCTTTTTGCGATCTTGGAAAATTGAAATGAAGAGGTGTGATAAGAGAAAAATATTTGACATTTTTTTTTATAGCCGGAATTAGTTTGTCAGCATTATTTATAGCCATATAAATATTTTTATCACCATCTCTTCCCCAAAATAATGGTTTTTCTTCACTTAATTCTTGAACTAAATCCAAAGAAGATAAAAAGTCTGGCATCATTTTTGAATTCAAGAGAGAACCAATTTCTAAATTGTCTGGATTATACTCCCACAAAATATTATAAAATAAACTTTTTTTATCTTGTATTGGCATTTGTGAGAAACAATCACGCAGTGAAACATCAAATAATATTGGTTTTATATTTTCAATAAGCATTTTTTTTGTTTGTTTATGCATTTGAATGGGCAATCTTTTCAAACTAGATTTGATAGGATTTAACATATTCAACATATTATAATATTATTGCTATTGTTTTTATACTGGTTAATATTATAATATTTTCAACCTCATAGATTCTAAACAGAAGTCGTCAAACTATGAGTATAAGGATTATTTCTGAATGCAGTCAAAATGTCGGGATTAATGCGATCACATCCAACCTTGCACTGGTCATAATATTGAGGTGCCTTTATTTTACCGAAATTTTCGGTTGTCATATTCTGTCTTGGCATATTTGTTGGCACCCACATACGTGTATTATTGCGATCAGTGTCAACCCTTCCAACAGAAACATTCATATTTGCATTGAACAACTCCATATTTCCTTGATTCGGACGATTTCGCACAGATATCTCCTTGGTCTCATTATTGGTCTGAATGTAATCAGATTCATAACTTCTGTGACCACTTGCGTTTCCACCTGCACCATACATATCACACGCCTCAGTATCACGTTGATTTGTAATTGGCTGTTGCTCATTCGTCATATAACCTCCTCCTTCCATTTGGTTACCAACAAAAAAGTTCGGTGAATATAATGTAGTTTCCTTAACAGTAGTAGGAGTGACATCATTTGGATTCAATACATATCCGTTATTGACGTCGGATCCAGGTGCACCATAAACACGCATATTGCAAGAAAACTCTTCCTTCTTAGTGGGATTTAAAACATCCATAAGTGGAGCAATGACAGCACCAATTGCACGACTAAATCCACTGCGCATTGTATCAGGTTGTTTCATATTTGCGCGATTATTCAATGATCCTGTATGGCTTTTCAGTGCATTATCTAAATATTCATATCCACCTTGTCCACAAGCATTGGAGTGAGGAACATCCATTGTAGGAAGAACAACACGCTTGGATTCCTCAAACTTGGGTGGGCAATAAGTTGCATTCTTATTCGCAGAAGCCACGCCTACATAAGGCTGTGTAATATCATTACGTGCAGTGTAGTGTATCTCTTGAACTGGGCGTAAAGCCTGACCCTTCTCTTGGCCAGTAGTAGTAAGCCAACGATCTTGTCCTTGAATGAAGAAGGTATCTGGTTTGTTCTTTTCTACACGACCAATTTGCTCCTTATATGGCGCGGCTTGAATCGCTGATGTTGCTGGTCCTTGATGGTTATCTAGAGAGAACTCAGTCTTAGGATTTGTTGCCACACGTAACTCGTCCACTGTTTTAGGGAGCCAAGCATTACGGTCTTCCATTCCCGAATTATAACCGCCACTTCCAGATGCTGAATATCCTTGACCAAGACCAGGACCAACATTTATTGTTTCAAATGGTTTCACATTTGCATTGTTCATACCTGGATTCACTCGTGACTGAAAGAAATCATTATTGTTTGGTGCACCAAATGCCCACTGCATTTGTGCTTCGGGTTTGAAAAGCGGAGCTTGTTCAATCTTCTTAATTACTTGAGATCCGCTACCAACCATATTGTCTAAAATAGTTTCACCTAGATTGGCATCGTACAAATGTCCCTTGATCTTCCCTCCATAAAAAGGAACCATGTTATTATGTCTGAATTCCTTGCTATCTAAATAATTTCCAGTTAATGAATAGACTTGTTGAATATTATCACTTACATTGACACCAGCAACTTGTTTTGTTTGATACAAGTTTTGGTTAAAGTATTTATCCGTTGCTGTGTTGGGATTCGGATATGTCTTAACTGTTTCAACAATCTTATTCAAATTTTCAACAGGGTAGTTCACTGGTATTGGACTAGAATTTGGCAACAATGTATTCATTGTTTTGTTTTGTTGTCTCTTACCCATATTCACGAATGACTCAGCAGTTGCTTTTTTTATATCATTTTGACTTTTATTTTGATTACTTATTACATATGCACCACCTAATGCTAATAATGGTATTGCTAGTTCCATGGTTATTATATATATAAACTATTATTTTTTATATATAATACATTTATTTTTCATAATAAGCCTAATACAAGTTCAGTTACCTGTCCCATTTCAGTTACCTGTCCCATTCTTGTTTTGTTTCCGCTTCTTATCCATTGAACTGCTATCCTCAGGATCTTGTCCCTCTTCTAACTTCTGTGATGGAAGTGGGAACAAGTGGACATTACTACCACAGTTAATAGTCTGTACAAAATAATCTTTCTCTAAAATTCTTGTGCTTAAATTATTCTGAAAAGGCATACAAGTATTTTCCTGTGGGTTCAATGGCAATGTATACCAATCCACTTGTTCTAAATTACGATACATCCATGCTGGATTTGTAACTCTTGATTGGCCTGTTGTAAGATCCTTACAAGTTGGATAGCTAATTGGTTGAGTGTCAACTTGATTCTTCGGATCAGTGAAAACATTTTTGGCTAAACAATCGTGGTTCAATTTTCGTGTCATACCAAACAATTCGCTCTCCAAGTTCACGCTATTCGTCATTAAATTACCACCCCAAGTTTGGATACGGATTTGTGGATCAGCAATATAGGATGGGGTGGATCCATTACCAGGTACATTCAAAATCCATCTTCCAGGTCCAGTAGATTGCTGAAGTTGTTTCATTATTCTTGCATCATCATCGTGAAATCGTGTAAATGCCATAATATTATTATATATTATTAATATTATATTCTGTTTTGCACTATTCATTTTCTCTCTTATATCTTTTCTTTTCTTATGGGTAAGTAGCTGGATTGTAGTTCACTGCATTTGGATCTATTGCCATATTGTAAGTAAAATCGTATAATGTTATTACCTTATCGCAAGTAAACCATAAATAAACTTTGTAATCGCCTGCATCTAAAAATACATTTTCATTTCCAGTTGCAGCTAATATTCTGGAAGCAGAGGTTGCACCAGATACAATATCTAATGGACAAGGATTTGTTGGGGTAAAAACATTCGCATTATAATTTGTTGTATTATTTATATTATAAAATGTAAAATAAATTCCAGCACTTGTTATTGGTGGAGATGGCAATGAAATATTATATGCATTAAATGACCAAGAAATGTTGTAATAACCAGAACTTTGTATAATAATTATATTTGAAGGATCAATACTAATATTATCTGGTGTACCAGGTGGAGAATATGTATTATTTGTATCAGTGGTAGAAAGAGTTAGAAGCTGTAAAGGGTTTGCTCCGTATGCAGGTCCTGGTGGACCTTGGGGACCCAAGCATCCAGTCCCAGTGGATCCTTGACTACCAGTAGATCCTTGACTACCTTGCGGTCCAAGACTGCCAATCGGACCTCCGGATCCTTGGGCACCTTGAGCACCTTGTGGACCAGCTGACTTTAAACTGCAGCAACGATTCGCTCCTAATCCAACATTGATTCCTAAATTACTGTAATTGATTGATGACATTATATTATTATATTAATGTATTATATTTTTTCTATAAAGTAAAACAAACAAATCTATACAACTACCTCTACTGGATTTGGATTCATTTGAATATTTAAACTATAATCAAAGTTATCACTTGAAAAAGTGTTTGCTCTAAAATTCAATTTACATTCTATAGTGTCACCATTTTCGCCAATTGTAAAGGTTTCTGAACCAGAACCATATAAATTATTGGATGCATTTGTTACAAGTGGACATGGATTTGTTTGAGTAAATACATTGGTTGCATATGTACCCGCACTTCCTACAAAAGATATATAGATATAAGACTGTGGAATAGTTATATCAAAATTTCTAAAAGACCAATTGACTGAATAAGTTCCTCCAGGCAGTGTCATTGCTGTTGAGTTTGTAAGAGGGATTTCTTGATATGCGGGTTGTAAATTATAAGTAAAATTTGAGCTGTTATATATTGTGAATTTATACAAATAGTTGGAGCCAAATGGAGGACCTGGTAATCCCTGGGGACCACGTTGCCCAACACCTCGTGGTCCTTGTGGACCTTGTGATCCTTGATAACCTGCCAGACCCTGAATCCCTTGTGATCCACTGAGACCTTGGGCTCCAACAGGTCCTTGTGGAG
>Ga0209084_1002234_pt1 | contig 15246 bp, 28 predicted proteins | sample C_130820_MF_Meta_FD_187309 | JGI IMG/M metagenome (GOLD analysis project Ga0209084, IMG submission 187309) | Freshwater microbial communities from Lake Croche, Canada to study carbon cycling - C_130820_MF_MetaG (SPAdes) (version 2) | ecosystem: Environmental > Aquatic > Freshwater > Lake... | reverse complement strand
ACATATCTAGGTTTTCACTGTAGGTTCCGGATGTTTGGTTGTACAGCAGGGTTGTTTCCCCCTGAGTGCCAACCCAACGGTGACGGCACTTCCATACCGCCAACTCTACAAAGCCTTCCTTCCTGTGAATGGTGATGCCGCAGTCGGTCTTGGCCCACCATGCCATCGATCCGCTGATGCTCATGCCGTCCGGTCTCGGTTGCTCCATGCCTGTACGGTTGACCTTGGCGGGGTGAGCAACAAACCAGCAATGTAAATCATGGGCCTTCACAAACCGCTGCACCTTGGTAAGCATGTCCGAGATGGCCTCAGTCTCGGTAGAGTTGCGGGTTAGGTCTATGAAGTTGTAGGGGTCAATCACCAACCCCCGAACACCCATACGCTTTATAGCCACCTTGGCGCGGGTCAGGATCGACTCAAGGGTCGATGGCTCATCCCCATTGGTATCGATGAATAGGAAATGGTCGTTAACCCATTTAAACGCCGCATCCTTTTCCTGATCGTTCATTCTGTTTTTACCGTCAAAGAACCGCTTCCTAGTGTAGATCTCCATCAGTCGGGTAATGTGGATCTCAGGCTGATTCTCAAACGAACAGATGGCAAACTTCCAGTCATCATCACGGGCTAGGTTGACTGCGATCTGATCCACGAAGTTGGACTTGCCCGACGATGGGTAACCAGTGACCACTGTCAGTTGAGCAGGGGCCACCGTGTAAATGTCATCGATGGACTTAAAGCCGGTGCTGAATCCCTTCCCTGTACCGCGTGCATAAAGGTCGTTTAAACGATCCTTGTAGGTCGTCGCCTCGGACAGGCCAGCGATTGGGTACGGCACTGCCGTGTCAAGGATGTCTCTTATCTGCGTTGAGGGGTCATGCGTTGAGGGGTCGTTGAGAAATATTTCATTGAGATCTTTTGCGGCAAACTTTGCCAGTCGGCACTTCTCTTTTCCAATTCGTCTTGCCAACTCTTCTGCCAATGCTTGACCTGCGGTGTCTTGGTCTGTGGCTAGGATGACATAGGGTGCTGCGTCTAAATACTCTACTGCGTTCCATACAAAGCTGAACTTCTTGTCTTCGCTCGGCAGAACTTTTCCGTCTGCAACTTTGAGGGGTGCGCCGCTCGGCACTGACACCACGTTCTCTATTCCTGCCTCCATTAATGTGAGGCAATCAATCTCACCTTCTACGATGATGATGGGCTTACCCTTCTCAAGCTGGTCGAGGCCAAAGAAATCATGCGCTCCACCTGCGTCTTGTGTAAACGCTTTGTCGGGGAAACTTCGGTATTTAACTGCGACTAAGGCTCCGTTGCGGTAGTAGGGGAATGCTATGGCATCCGAATGGCGGTCTAGCTTGGGGAAGAATTTATCTGCGCCGAATAGCCGCATGCGGTCTGCGGTTGGTTTAGATATGCCCCGCGACAGAAGGTAGTCGTAGTGGTAGGGCTGAAGGATTTGGTTTTCTATTTTGAGGACAGGGACGGCTGACAATTTTATCTCCTTGGGTTGTATTGATCCACTTGCAGAACAGTGATGACAGTGATACACAACCGCGCCGTCTGGCTTGCGTGTCAGAGTCATATCTTTTGAATTTGTCTTCTTGCGCTCGTTTGAACAGTAGGGGCAAGAGATCCTACCGGTCTGGTCAAAGCCAGACCTTTCTATCATGGCTTCAATCATTTCATGCTGCCGTCAGCTTTGCGTTTAAAGCTCCTGTTCTTTGATGGGGCTTGCAATTTAACCCCGTCGGAATTAGAACCACCCTTGCTCAAGGCTTTGACATGGGCTACGTCCTTGCCCTTGCGGGGAACTCCTTCTGCGTCGAGTTTCCTTCGCGCTCGTTGACGTTCCATGCGGTCAGGATGTTCGTTGCGTTGGACTTGAGTCTTGTATTCCTGTTTGAAATCGCGGGGCATAGTCATTCCTTAAAAGGAGTTAGTGAACTTTGATCTATGGCATAGCCTGCGCCATGCCCTAAGTCTTTAAGATTTTTTTCCTGCATAGCATCAATCGATTTGATGTAGCCAATAAGATCCACGGTATCGCCATCAACGATGGCAAGGGCATAAATATGTACCTCTTGTACAGACTTGTCAACATGAATTAGCAGTCTGCCATTCTTATATCGGGTTGCCTTGACATCCACCTTCAGATTATTGTGTGTGATGAGGTCAGCCCCGCCTTTGCGCGGGTAGACAGACAGATCAGGGTACAGGTTGAACTGCTTGCCAAATGCCATCTCTGCAAGTATCCCATCCCTGTCTATCTCAATGGGATCTTGTTTACCCATCTGTTTATCAGTGACACTGTTTTGCCTAGCGGTAGTGTTACGCATCACTGCCAACATTAACGCTATGGCAGTTTCCGGAGGACTCATATGGACTATCAACCTTAACTCCTTACTCAAGTAAGTTACTTATATGTACTTAGCCCCTTGCGGGGCTTCTTCACATTCTCTGGAGCGGACGGACTTAGCCTATCCTAAGTCCTTCACACGTTCGCATTCTCCATCGCGTCCATGACCCGACAGCCGCTCGACAATAGGGCGCTATCTTCGCCACCCGTACCCCTTCTTCCTTGTCTTTCCCGCAGTAGGGGGTTTAAACACTTGCCGCTGCCGTTGACCGTCCAGCAAGTGAGTTAAAAACGCAAAAAGCCGTTTACTACTGCCCCCTGTAGGAACCACCCGAAGGTGGAAGAGGCATGAGTAAACGGCTTTCATCAGTCGCTTCCTACGGCAACTGTTCGCACTGTATCACAGAATGATACGGGGTGCAACAACTTTCTAAAAAATATTGGTACTCGCTGCACTGTAGCGGACTAGCTTTGTGCGGTACGACTTGCGTACTAGTCGAGGCGACTTCAACTACAGCATCCGCTTTCCCAATGAAGAAAGTGTACAAGAAAAACAGGTACTCCAGATAAGTATTTTCCCTAATATGTTTAAACGCACAAGCTCATGGGTAGCTCACCCGGTGATCCCGGGTTATACTGGCCCTGCATGTTTACATGCTATCTCCTTGTGTCCTTACGGACTTTGCCCTGCTCTTCGCGGGGCTTTTTTTTGGGGCAATCTCAGGGATGCATTCAATGGTGATGTCACTTCGGGGACACTCCGGATCAAGATGCCAGTAGGCATGCCTCTCCTTAACCTGACGGTCATTCGCGTAGATGCAGCCCTGCATCAGGTCTAGGATCAGACTCTCATCTAAGTCAGGTCTGCGTGATGCGTAATAAATATGCAGAGTAACCCGCAGATCACCCTCCATTAGGCTAGGCAGGACGGGGCATTGCTGCAAAAAGACATCGCTATAGGACAAAGCCTTCTTGGATTTGATCAGGCGAGACATGCCCCCGTACCTCACAACACGCCTTGAATTTGCCTTGCTTGCAGGCTCTCCGAAAATATTTATTGATATCACTTGCATTTTTGGTGTAACATCACTATCATTCGTTGCAGGGATCATAAAAACCTTTTGGAGATGAGATGAAAATTACGAACAAGTACAACCTACCAGAGGCATTAGTCAATGCCATGCTGAAGGATGACTACACCAAAGGCGCTTCTGAGTATAGCGTTACAGGGCTGTTGCAGCCACCTAAAGTTGCACTGTTACGCGAACAGTATGACGATCAAATAGAGATAGATGTAAGCGACAAGATGTTCACCTTCCTTGGCACTGCCCTGCATAAGGTGCTGGAAGCCACGGTAATGCCTGATAACTGCACGTTTGAAGAGCGTCTGCATACCAAGGTAGACGGAACAAGTATCAGCGGAGCAATCGACGTACAGGAGCGTAGCGCCTTTGGAACAACTATATGGGACTACAAGGTCACCTCGGTGTGGTCTGTGATCAACGAGAAGTCTGAGTGGGTAGAGCAACTCAACATGTACAAGTGGTTAGTTGAAACCGTCAAAGGTGAGCGCGTGGTCGGGCTAAAGATCTGCGCATTCCTGCGGGACTGGAGCAAGAACGGCAATGGTACTAATTACCCCGAGGCATCTATCGTCACAGTGGATATCCCGATGTGGACTGCCACAGAGACCGAGGCTTTCATCATGGAGCGTTTAAACGCACACAAGAAAGCGAAGATGGCAAGAGATTTTGGAGAAGAGCTACCGCCCTGCTCCAACGCAGAACGCTGGATGTCGGAAACGACATTTGCCGTGAAGAGAGAGGGTCGCAAGACTGCGATTCGTGTATTAACTGATATAGATGAAGCCAAAGAGATGGCAATAAAGGAAAACGGATATGTTGAAACAAGACTCGGAGAACCAAGGCGCTGCGCAGGAAACTACTGCCAAGTCAGCCAATGGTGCAGCCAATACAAAGGAGAAGCAAATGAATCAGCTTGATCTGCTCAAGATTAACGTCAACGAGCATACAGAGAAGAAGAACGGCCTGACATACCTGTCATGGGCATGGGCTTGGACTGAGGTGCTGAAGGCTGACCCCAAGGCTAACTGGAGGGTCGAGTTATTTGATGGCAATCCTCTGATGCCTGTCGGTGGAACCTATATGGTCTGGGTGACCGTGTTTATGTTTGATAAGCCTATGACTTGCATGCTGCCCGTTCTGGACTACCGCAACAAGCCTATTCCTACACCTAACTCCTTTGATGTAAACACATCAATCATGCGGTGCTTGGTCAAGGCAATTGCTATGCATGGACTCGGTCTGTACATATACAGCGGAGAGGATCTGCCACCTGATGCAGAGGAGCCGAAGGAAGTTATGGGTGATCTCATGAACAAGGAGCATGCCCCTGCCTATAAGAAGATAGCGGATAAACATGATATCCCCGCCAAGAAGCGCCCCCAGCCTACAGAGTGGGACAACTCCGATGCTTCTCGCCAGTTATTCGCAGACGGCATGATCAAGTATGCCGATATCTGCACCACAGTTGATGACCTCAATAGTTACTGGATGAACAACCAGTTGCAGTTGGAGTCGTTAAAGCAGACGCACACTGACCTGTTTAAAGGTGTGCTGGAACACTTCTCCACTATGAAGAAAACTTTTACCCAAGGAAATGCAAATGGCTAATTACGATACCCCATACAAACCCAAACCTGATACCGGAACATTGCGGGCGCAAGGCGCTAAGAGGTTTGCAACCAGTCCTGATTACTGGGGAGACATCCGTGTAAATTTAAAAGACATGACCAACATCAGCATTGAAGATGGTTGTCATGTAATCAAGATTAGTGGATGGAAGAATTATGACAAGCAAGGAAAGACGTATCTATCTCTTTCTGTTAAACGCGCTTTGCCTAAAGAAGAAGGCGGCACTATACGTCAAGAAGACCAGCGCCAAGACTTCCCTGATGAAGACATCCCCTTCTGATATGACGCTCCAGTTTGAATGCAGGAAGATAGCGTTGAAGCAAGACCGCTCCGGTTTTGTTTTGACCCTAGCTATACACCCTGATGAGTTACCCGAAGAACTGATTCGGGACTTTGTTGGGGCGCGTTATGCATGCGTCATGGTAAGGCTCAAGGATGATGAGTCTGCCACCGAATACAGCAACCGCACACAACAAGCGGGGATCCTGTGTCGCAGCCCAATGTTCCAGTCTTTTATAGGTCATGCCTACGCAAGGAAAGACTGCACAGAGGAGGAGACAGCGGATGCCTTATGCCGTGAATGCGGCATTGATTCCAGAACTGAACTCAATGGAAATATCTCAGCCAAGTACAGGTTTGATGAAATCCTCAAAGAGTTTGAAACATGGAAGATAAGCATATGAAATTAAAACCGTTTATGACCTACATGACTGAGGCAGACCATACCAGTCTGCGTAAGTTTGCAAGGGCCAAGAAGATCACGATGGCACAACTGATCCGCGAAGGGGTAAGCATGAGGATGTCGGATGGGACTTATGCTTCTGGGTTTAACGATGGGGTGAAAGCCTCCATTGAATCCATTGGCAAACTCCCCGCCGCGCAAATGCGTTTCCCTAGTGGTCAGTCATTTGCAGAACTCATCTCAGATGAATTGTTTAAACGCATGATTGTGGGGAACACCAAATGAAACTAACAGGCAGACGTAACCAATGCCAAGGCTGCAAGCAGTACTTCAACAGCAACACTGCTTTTGATATGCACCGAACAGGAGATCATGGCAAAGACCGCAGATGCAGGACTCCATTAGAAATGACGGAGAAGGGCATGCTTGTAAACAATGATGGGTTTTGGATCAGTGAACCATCTACTCGGGAGTTTGTCCATGAAGATGCTTAAGTTTATTGGGGACTTTGTGCGGCAACCAACGCATATGGAGATGGTAAACAAAGAACTTGAAGAAGCTAAATTAGAAAAGCTTGAAGCAGAGACCGCAGTGGAGTATGCCCAATCTATTGTGCAGTACAACACAAAGAGGATAGAACGTTTAAACACTTATATCACCGACAAGGAGAAATCAAGATGAAGTGGAATATCTTTGAGCGTTTAAATACGCTGGAAAAAGAACTGCATGAGCTGCGTGAGGTTGTCCGGTATCAGATGGACACCATCATCTCTCTACAGTTGGCAGATATAGAGCAAGAAGGCTCTAAGTTAGCGGAGTCTAAGGCGGTTAGTTATAACTTTAGTGCCGCTCCAATTCGCAGCGAGGGTGAGCCAGTGTTCACTAAGGCCGAGGTGGATGCAGAGACATTAAGAAGGCGTAAGTACAAACGTGAGTGGTACATCAATAACAAAGATGCCATCCTTGAACGCAGAAATGCCGCGAAGAAACTCAAAGAAGCGCAGAACCAAGGTGACAGCAAGAAGGCGTATTACTGGAGGAACAGAGAAAAGATGCGGGAGTATGCTCGCCAGTACTACCAGAAGAAGAAAGCTAAGGTGTAAACATGAAGCTTGAACCTATGTCAAATTATGCACTCAGGGTTAAACATAAAGTTATTCGTGAGCCACTATATGCATTACCTGAGATAGCAGACAAGCTAGGGATGGAATATGAAACTCTTAAAAAGCTTGTTCGCAGTAGGTACAACAAAGTTCCTCCGCCCAAGTTTGAGATGAGTCCAGTATCAGCCACAAGGATGAAGCAAAACCTTTACAAGCTATCTGAGTTTAAAGCTTGGATTAAAACTTTGGAGAATTGAAATGAAAGATCAACCGATAGTTATGGAAGGCGCATACGCCAAGCAGTACGCTGACTGGCAAGTCAAAGAAGGCGGCTACGCAAGGGACATGACCATGCGTGACCACTACGCAGGGCTGGCTATGCAAGTAATATTAAAAGACCAGTATGAAGATGGCATTTACGTTGGAGATATGGACAACGAAGTTGGCGCAATGACCGCAATAAATGCATACGTCATGGCAGATCAAATGCTCAAGGAGCGTATCAAATGAAAAAACTTATCGCTATCGCCGCTGCTGTAGCAGCACTCGCTGGTTGTTCCACAGACGCAGACATTGCATCACGCAATATGTCCAAGGCGGCAGACCAGTTTGAGGTGACGCGCCGTGTGGTGTTCTACAACGGCATCACTGGTGACTACATGCTGACTGTTGAGGGCTTGTGTTCGCTGGGTAACTACGACAAGTATAGGGAACTGTCCATCACCTGCAAGGTGGGGCCAAGCTCTTTCAAGAAACACTTCCTTGGTCTGTCAGATAACGTGACGTACTTTGTTGAGCAGTTGGAAGCCAAGCCAGCCAGCGTGTACCACTATCGCGTGGTGTTTAAACCGGCGTCAATCATCCCTGATGTGGAGGTCAAATGAACGAAGAAAAGTTTTGGTTATGTGTGTGGGGCATGATCTTGTCGTTTTTAACGGTGGTTGCATTGTGCATCACTTTTAACGCTCACGGGAAACGGGACAAGTGGGAGAAGGCTGTCAGTAATGGCGCTGACCCGATGGTTGTATCTTGTGCGTTGAACGATATAAATGGCAGTGCAGAAGCAATTATTTGCGCGATGTTGGCGCAGGGGAGAAACAAATGAACTGCTGTGATGGTAATGGGAACTGCACCCAAGGCGCAGATTGCGCGATACGCAAGCAGCGTATCAAGGAAGTCAACGATGCCTATGCCAATGGTTACAACGACGCGCAATTAAACGACCCTTACACCGACACAATTGGCACGTTTAAAGCACTTGTGATCGTGCTGGCGTTCTGCATCTCCGTGACGCTGGTATTTTTTATTTGGAGGTAACTATGACTGAAGCTGAAATTATTTTCGCGGCTAACGATTCGGGCCTTACCTACTATGGTATGGGTAAAGACCGCGCTAAGTTTTTGCATCATTTGCAAGCCTTTGCCGCCTTAGTAGAAGCAGCAGCCCGTACCGATGAGCATAAGAGGGCTTGTGCATTCATGCGTCAAATGCATGATGCTTATTCAATAGCAAGCTATCCACCAAAGGAGCAAACATGACAGGCTATCAAAGCAAAAAGAAAGCGGCGCTGGACAGGCTGCAATGCAAATGTTCAATGACCACCAAACTTGTTGGCAGCGGTTGTCAGTATTGCAACCCTGAGTATTTGGATGACCATATTCCTGACGCCAAGAATATGGCGGCACAGCCAGCGCAGGAACTTGTGGAGGATGTGGTTGAGTATTTTGCTGATGGGACAAGGACTGTTCGTATCGCAGCACAGCGCCGGTGGGTTGACCTGACAGATGAGGAGATTGATAAGTGGACACCCGAAATTCATGGGGTCATCCGCGAAGTGATTGCTCAATTCAAGGAGAAGAACAATGGATAACAACAAAGCACAGCCAGCGCCCAAGCCGGTGGAAGATGTGGTGGCGTATCACGCTGATGGGACAAGGACTGTTCGTATCGCAGCAAAGCGCCCGTGGGTAGGGCTGACTGATGAGGAGATGCAAGCCGTAGTTGATGCACAGCTACTGGTATCAAACATCAATGTTTATTTCAAAGCCATCGAAGCCAAACTCAAGGAGAAGAACAATGGTTGAAGAAGTATTAGTAGAGGGATTTGAGTCGAGGGCCACTGGTAATGTTGGTGTCAAGACAGCGTTGGAGCGAATTGAGTTTTCTTCTAGTAAGGGATTCGGGCGTTTGCTGACGAACCCATTGATGACCGATAACGGGCAGACAGTCGGTGAGCGCAATCGGGCTTGGCTCCATGCAAAGCTGGATGCATGGCTTGAAGGAACTTTTGAGGAGAACAACACATGACTATCGCATGGTACGACCCCACTAACTACCACGTTAGCACGGACAAGAACGACCCCCTGTTTACACCGCTCGGTCAGTTGTGGCCTTTGGTTGTGCAGCAAGAACAAAACTTCTGCCCGCGCTGCGGCAAACGCACAGCAGACCTGACTGTTATCCATACTTGCACACCACCACGGGATAAGAACAATGGATGAAGATGACGACATACAAGTCTATGCAGCGGACACAGCAATAGTACAAACACTACTACCCAAGCTGTACTCAATCATTGACCGCTTGTTGGATGGACAGGACAAGGCACTGGTGATTGAAGCCCGAAAAATACTACCCAAGGGGTACAAACATTCATTTCAGAAGGAGATGAACGCATGAGCGCACTACACACAACCCATGAATATGCCAAGTGGTTAAAAAATATTGAAGAGCGTATTTCAGAAACTAACCGAGCCATACGCACATCAGGCGGTATAGGCTTCTGGGATATGCGTACTTTCAAAGAGATGGTTACTGTTTTAAACGGCCCACCAGTACTTGCATGGCCTTTAGAGTTAAGGAGAAAAGCAATGGAGAAACATACATGAACTCACAAGAAAAAACATTTGAAACTATTGCCAAACTAAAAGACATTGAGCTTGAATTGCTGCGATTGCGCAATGCTTTGGATATGGCAAACAAAATAATAGACGCGCAAGAAGCGCGTGATTTTGGGGAGCAGCCGGGTATGCAATTTGGCTTGAACCAAGATGATTGGAAAGATATAGTTGCCGCCATATCCAAGGTGCGTGATAGCAGAGGAATATTCTTAGGATGCCGCCCTGCTGATGTGTTCCAAGATTGGTTCCTAGCAATGGGTACGTTTAAACAAAAAGAGAAGACATGAAAATAGAGCAGGTAATAGATTACGCAATGCCCTGCATGAATTCGGAGAAGGCTCTTAAGGATGTACATAAGCAAATGCTTGATGGCAACTTTGACCGGGCCACGGCAGCAGCTTTAAACGCAGCAGGACATATCCAGTGGATGCTGTTTACAATTTTAAAAATGAAAGAGGCACATGACTCCAATAGTCTTAGGCAATGCACAAGTTCAATCCCATAAATTTAAACTATGCACCCAGTGTGATAAGGATAAGCCTCCAGAGGGGGGGATTGAGATGCAGAGTAAATGGATCTGTCACCCCTGCTGGATACGCAGGGTTACCACCGGCAAGCTAAGGGGGAGCAAATGAAATCACACCACCCTAAAGTTAGGAAGACTCTGCGTGAACATGCTGACGGGGTAACCATAAACCGGTTGGCTGAGTTGCTAAGTCTAAAGTACGAGAGTGTGCGTAAAGCCTTAGCCAATATGCCTGATGTTTACATTGACCGGTGGACAAGGAAGCCCAAGGGGAAAAGATACGAGGCCGTCTGGCTTGCGGTTATACCGCCAAAGAATTGCCCACCACCAACAAAGAAATAATATGACCGAGCATGAACAAAACCTACGAGACTTGGCAGCTATGTTTGCCATGACCGGATTGATCATTAGGAATGAACATAACCCTCTTGAGCAAGCCTTCTCTATAGCCAATGACTTTATGGAAACAAGGGAGTTTATGAACAAAGAATTAGACGGCATAGCGGCCCTTAAACGCCCCCGCAAGGCAAAGGATGTATAGGAACCCCAAACTGCTACAAGCGGTCAGGGATTGCCCATGCCAGCACTGTGGGGCCAGAGATGGAACCATAGTTGCTGCGCATTCCAACCAGATGCGGGACGGCAAGGGACGAGGACTTAAAGCCCATGACTACCGGATTGCAGCCCTATGCTTTAAATGCCACTACGAGATAGATCAGGGTAAAGACCTATCCCGGTCGGAGCGTTTAAACATATGGGAGGATTCTCATAGGGCAACCATAGGGTGGCTCTTTGAGAACGACTTCCTCAAGGTTTAAGGATGTTGCGGATCTGCCGGATGTCGTTTACCAATAAGTTCTGAGCCTTGGTAATCTCTCTGAGCATTTCCTGCTTCTCATCCGCAGGGATTGGGGCAGACCTAATCATATTGGCCTGCTTCTGAAGGTCATCCATCTGCTTGTTTAAACCATTCATAAAGTCCCGTGCAGCAAATAGCTGTGCGTTCTTCTCTACATAGTTTGGCAGATTAGGATCAGCCTGCTTCTCAAGCATGTTGATTGTCCGTACCGTGGTATCTACTTGATGCTTTAGATCAAAGTACGAGGTAATCTTTCCACGAGCCTCTGGGTCTGCCAAGAAACGCTTGATAATTGGCATCTGCTCTATGCGCTTGGATGGCTTCTCCACCTCAGAAGGAGACACTGCACCTATACCCGCATCCAATAGATCCGCTGCGTAGACACCCATTGTTCCTGTGTATCCTTTAAACACATGGTCAATCATCATGGGGGACATGCCTGCCTGTTGTCCTAGAATCTCTGCCCATTTAGATGTTCCGGGGCCTACTTGGAACTCAGGAGCGATGCCCTGCATGTTCTGTCCCACAATGGGACGCTGTGTAAACACCGAGTAGTTATCACGAGCTTCCAGTAAAGGAGCTGCAATCTGTGGCACAGGGTTTAAACCAAATGTGCTTTGCAGCGCACGCCACATAGATTTTTGCAGATCCTCCGTCGTATCGCGGTTCTCCTTGTTTTCCATAAAGAAGCTGCGATAGATCCGCTCAGGGATTGTTTTAAACAGCGTACCAACTTCAAACGGGATTGGGATCTTAAGCGGAGTCTTGCCCTCACCCATAGGGATGATCCAGTTGTTGTCTTTGGTTTCCTCTTCCTGCTTCTCATAGTCAGGGTTGCCGGAAATAGCCATTGCGTACATAACGCTCATGCCAAGGATAGTCATGCCACGGATGATCATGGCCTTTTGGACTTGTTTCTCCTGCTCGGTGGCATTGGCATCCATAAACGGACGGATACCGGCACGGAAGAACACATCTAGACCTTGGACACGAGCATTTAAGAAGGGGATGGCTGCTGCTGCGATACGAACAACGGCAGAGCTTCCCTTGCGGTTGAAGTTCATTACCTCCAAAGCACGGTGGATAGCCTCTGCTTCGTTGCCTGTCTCGGCTAGGGTTGCCTTGTAAATAGCAATACGAGTGGCAGCATCAGATGCCTCGGTTCCTTTTTCCAACGCATCCCAGAAGAAGGTGAATGGAGATGTAGCGGATTCAAAACCTGTCTTAGTTCCAGTCTTCTTACGCAGATCTTTGGCAAATGCTTCTGCGCTGGCCTCGACATTGCGGGAGAATTCATAACCACCCAAGACACCAGCACTTAGGAGTTTCTGGTACTCAGGGGAGTTGTTCATCAGAACGTTGCCAAACTCTTTAACTGCCGAGGCCACAGGGGTAAGCTTCGCCCCGCTGGTTACATACGCAGATACAGAGTCACGCATCAAGTTAGCCAGCATGAAGCCGGGATCCTTGGTAACCGCTGCACGCAGGAAGTTTGCAGGCATGGCAAGGAAGTTCAGGAACGGAAGTTCAGGTAAGTTTAAACTGCTAACAGCATCCACCCAGAGTTTGTCTGCGCACTCATACGAGACCTTCTGCCCGTTCTCAAGGATAGTTACGGTGTTGGGGCCAGAGGCCACATAATCCAGTTTGCGAACCATTTGCAGGGTCATGCCGCCCTTGACAGCCTTCTGAGCCGCCACGTTCTTCATTCCAGCTTGAATGATAGATTGGGTATTGCGAACAACGGTCTCAAGGAAATCAGCCAGCGGTGCTTCACTACCTGTAATTTTCTGAGGGCCTTTAACTCCAGAGATACTCTGGAAGATGTTTGGCCCAATAGTGCGCTCGCCCTCTAACTGACGGTAAAAAGGTACATAGTCTGAGTAGCGTGTAAACTCTTCTGCGTTCTGTGCAGAAACAACGCCAGTGTCCACTGCATACTTGACAAGTCCGTTGTTGTACTTAATCCATTCTTTCTGGACACTGACAAACTCTGGGTACTTCTCTTCCAGTTGTTTGGCAAGAGCCATGTCCTGCGGGGTGTAAAGCTCTTCTTTACCACTTGCCATAAGGCGCTTACCGCGCTTTGCACCGGCCCAGAATTGATAGGCTTGGTAGATCTTGGGATCACCGTATTTTGCAAGCGGAGAGAAGATCTCTACCGCACCCTTAACCGTGCCGTTTTCGTTGCTTACAGTCGTGTAGCCGTTGCGATAAACAGGGGTTCCACCGATACGGTTACCCACACCCAAGGCAGAAGCAGCAACCCCCGCAGCAGCATCAGACTGTAGGGCAGCAGCATGTGCGCTCTGGTCAGCAAGATAAGCAACTCCGCCCATTTGTTGAGCAACCAGTTTGTCAAAGTCGTTTAAACGGTTATAGCGGTCAAGAGCTTTTTGACGCAGATAAGCAAAGGTTTCTGATCTTCCAGCCAGAGCAGTAGTCATGCGCTCTACATAGCCAACCTCCTGCCGAGCGGTAGTGACTCGGTTGATGGCTGCTTCAATAGCTGCCCCGTTGGGCATGTTCCTGATGTCTTCAGCTACGTCAGTGCGTAGGCTGTAACGTTCCATCTTGCCTTCTTTGCCAACAAGCTTAATGCCGTTTTCTGCGCTAATGGCAATACCAAAGTCATCAAAGTAACCATCGACACCCAGCGCATCAAAGATGATGGGCCACGGTGCAGACATCGTTTGCTTTCTTCCCGACTTGGTAACTTCATACCTTACCGCTTTGGAGTTGTTAAAGCTATCTCCCCTGTCGGCTGCAAGGGATGCTGTATTGCCAGCATTTAGGCTTTTATATTCCGGCAATCCCAAAGCCTCAGTAACTTTTTCTGCTTCGTTTGCAGAGAGTTTGTATCGCTTATTAATAAGCTTGTACGGCCTGTCGGTGATGGTTTGGAAAACTACGCCTTTTTCCCTGACCACTCCAGCATCTCGGTCAAACCTTACCGACATGGGGTCGCCCAGATTTTTAGACCAGTCTTCAGCAGTCTTCTGTTCACCAAAGAAAATTAGCCCGCCTTCATTTGTATAGCCACCGCTTGTTTTAACTTCAGGTCGAGCAAGAAGTACCTTCCCAGCAGCTTCAATCTTATCGGCTTGAGCTTTATACGCTCCATGAAAAAGCAATGTGTCTTCTGGGATGGTGTAAGCCTGTTCATCTTGCGGCAAATCATCTTTGCGGAACTCGCGAAGACTATAGCGGGCTGGCTCTTGGTCTTCTTGCTCACGTTCACGCCGACCAGTTTCTTCATTCATCCGAACCATCAATGCGTTTACATCATTAAAGTCTTTGCCAACATAGTCCTCTACCGCTTTGTTTAATCTGCGGAATGACATAGTCTGTTCGCGTTTTAAATCTTGCGGACGAGCATCAGTAGCAATACGACCAGAAGCTAAGTCGGTGGCGCGGCTGGCCTTTTCATGCAAATCCCAAATTTTTTGAGGAACCCAGTCCGGCGCGGTGCGCAGGCTGTAACGGATATCAGGGTTATTGATATCGTATGTACCTATGTTGCCGGTAGCAGACTTGATCTGCGTTGGTTCATACACGGCAAGGTTCTTATCACCATGCTCAGAAACATAGAAGCTGTCAAAGCCAAGATCCCTGATTGCCTTCTGTACCTCTGGGCTTTCCACGGTAGTCCAGTTGTTGGTACGGTCAAAGCCTTCTGCTTTAAGTCCCGGGACTCTCTTCATTACTGCGTTTAAATGAGCCTTGTTCTGGTAGTCAAACGGATTCTGGGCGCTCACATACACAGGCATGATGTTGGAGCCTGATCCCAGATACTTAGATGCAGCCTCTCTAAACTCATCAGTCTTAAAGAAGCTCTTGTCTTTTAACAGCGCAGCAATCTGCTTGTTGGTGTAGCCATTCTCACGGGCTAGTGCTGCTCCGGTCTTGACCGTATCAGCCATCTGCTTAGAAGTTAAGAACTCCGGAGCATGGTCAGCCAGCCACTGGGCAGATTCTTGAGAGTAACGTGCTGCTGTATCGGGGTTATCCGTTATGAAGATAGCACCAGCCTGCTGCGGTTTAAACTCTTTGATGTCCCGGGCAGTGCCGTGGTACATGACCTTGGGATTGCCATCTGCATCAAC
>Ga0209084_1002233_pt1 | contig 15248 bp, 35 predicted proteins | sample C_130820_MF_Meta_FD_187309 | JGI IMG/M metagenome (GOLD analysis project Ga0209084, IMG submission 187309) | Freshwater microbial communities from Lake Croche, Canada to study carbon cycling - C_130820_MF_MetaG (SPAdes) (version 2) | ecosystem: Environmental > Aquatic > Freshwater > Lake... | reverse complement strand
TGGGGGGTGAGTTAGCAAAAATGCTAAGTACTGAAAAATTGGGATTGTTTGGGGGTGTGGGGGTTCCTTTTCTCCCCCCTCCCCAGCCAGAAAAGGGGGGGGTCGGGGGTCGCCAATAGGTCTGGAACAAAAGGTGAACAAACGGCAGCCATTGTAGGGCGCGTTCACGTTATGTCCTACCCTATACAATAGCAGGGGCTGCTAGGGGCTGGCGCTCTACTATGTATAGGCACTACCCTACACTATTGGCCGCCTAGTGCCATTGCGGGCGCTTATATCGCTCACGCTATCCGTCACCATGCGGGCGCTTCACTGAGTGACATTAGTGCTACTCAGTGAGCTTCACTAGTTATACGATTTGCCACTCACGCGCTGCTAGTGATGAGCGTTTCTGCTCATGCTCACTGGTGAGCTTTTTTTATATGTACGTGATCCCCTAGGGGTGCGTGAGAAGAAGGGGCTTTCTTGCGCTATTTCCGCCTATCCTTCGCATATCGCGCCTAGCTGGCAAATGACGCACAAAAGAAAAGAGGAGCGATCTCTCGCCCCTCTCCTCTTAGTCTTATCTTGTATTAGTACTAGTGCCGCCTTAATCCATTTCGGCACCTAAAATCCGTTTCCCATCCTTGATATGGCGCGTCCTAAAATCGCCTTCCCGAATGATGATATCATTTTCCCAATCAATGCCTTTGTAGTCCCATCCGATCGGCAATCCTATTTTCCTCAGATGATCGGCATCATGGATGATTGTCTTGTATCCCATGCGCTCAATCTTTTCGGCCTCTTTTTTTGCGTTCTCATAATGAAACAACTCCAAGACGCGCGTCCATTGGCAATCATGTGTCCCGCCTGAGCGATAAACTACTGAGTATAACTTGTTCATCATCAATCCCCATTGATAAGCGCCTCATTGCGCGTATTCTTTATACGTCAACTCATAGTTGATTGCAAGCTTTATTTTCAACTATTTTCAATCCATTGCAGCGCAAAGCTTTCCGGCCTCATTACATCGCCATTTTGCCAATCAGTGTAATGTGCATTTTTGTATTTGCTTAGTTGACAATCTTCACTGATGTGCTAAATTGCTAACTACTGAAAGCAAGTGATTTGCTTTTGTATCAATGGGGATTGAAAATGGATACTGTATTTGAACCAGCAAGGCGCATGGATAATGGCGCGCCGGATGATCGCTACCAGTTACAATATGAGTACCTTGGCTATTCTGTGCCAATGCTTGCCTTGCGTTTTTGCGGCGAATTGATCGGCATTCCGCGTGGCATCATGGCGGCACGGCGCATTGCAGATGAACATTATCAACAGATGATGGCCGCCTATGCAACAGACTGATGACCTGATCCGCCAGCAGGAATTGCTTTGGACAGAGATGTATGCCGCCTCAAAACGGCTCAAAGCATTTGACCATTTACGCAACCCAATGGGGTTACTGCCGGATGATATCCGTACATCAACCGAATACCGTACCTTAAAGGCCGCCTGTGATATGGCGGTTCAAAAATTGCGGGTCTTTAATAAGATCCACCTTAAAACCATACGCAAAGCGCAAGGGGTAAAATAATGACCGTTTATGATGTAAAAACCGCTAAAGAGAGAGCCGAAAAGGCTTTTGATACTATCGCAAAGCGCGATTTCGTTGATGGCCGTTGGGGTTATTATCGCGCCATGGAATGTGACCAGCCCGTTAAACCCGACCTACAGCGGGCTTTTGACGAATATTACGATCTGACCCAAATAATCAATAACCAGTGACAACAGCCCGAACGCATCTCACAGGGTGCGTTCTCACGGTTGCCATGACGGTACCGACAACGGGAAAAGGAAATCACTATGGCTACTTATAACGGCTGGACAAACTACGCCACATGGCGGGTTAACCTTGAATTAATTGACGGCCTTGATCCACGGGATATGGGCTGGAACCGCCTTGACCGCTATGACCTTGGCCTTGCGCTTAAAGATTACGCGGAGGAGGCCATTCACGGCCATTCCACCGCAGAAAACACCATCGCGGAGAATTATGCGCTTGCGTTCATCTCCGAGGTAAATTGGCGGGAAATTGCCGACCATATGGTTGAAAATTACCCCGTTGAAGAAAAAACCGACGAATTAGAAGACGCATGAGGGGAAACCATGCCACAATTTACCGTAACTGTTCAATTTTTAGGCACTAAAACCTACGAAATTGATGCACCAGATGAAACGGCGGTTCATGCGTTATTTGACCGCCTATCAACCTTTGACACTTACGACTACCCGATCATTGATCGCGTAACCGAAACGATTGTTAAACTTGAACAGGAAGCCCAACATAAACCCGAACCCACACCGGAAACGGTTTTTGCGGCCCTGCAAAACTTGTATCAGGATTATGCGGGTTATTACCCAAGCGCCGTAAACAATAGCCCCGCCATGAAAGCGGCGGCTGACTTGTTAAATTTATCCGAAATTGAACCTAAACCAACGGGATACAACCCAATGAACCGGAGCGGTGACCTATAACCCGCACCCCGAAACATACTTCACAATGAGAAACAGCCCGCTAGTAACATAGCGGGTTTGTTCTTATTTTGCAACAACTTAAGCAATAAAAAGGGCGGTCGGCACAACGGGGATGAAAGCCAACCGCCCCAAGCTACAACCGCTGGAGACAGGCGGGAGCCTTACGTTAACCATACAATAACGGTTTCAAGAAAACAACCGCGTACTTTTGTCAAAGGTTAAAAAAGCCTCACCCAACGTGCCAGCGTCCGGTTGATACCTGATCTTCTTAATATAAATCCCCGTTATGACATCAACCTTGGGATCACCAACCCGACCGATAATAAGCCCGATATCCGCCTTATTCGCGAAGTGTGAACTGTCCGCAATATTGTATAACCCCAAATCCGCACTATCCAGTTGGGCGGAACCCTTGGTCGGGTGCGCCACAACACAGACCAACACATCGTATTGCATCGCGAACGCCTTCAGCTTCCTAATCGCCCGCCCTATATATTCGGTTGTGGTTTCATCCCGCTTTTTATTCTGCTCAATCTCATTAAACGGATCAATCAAAACCATCCGGCAACCGCTACGGATAACCGCAACCTGCATCCGGTCAATCAACCAATCAATGTCGTGATCCGTGTCACTATCCCCTTTTTCTGGCGCGATAAACGTGAACCGATCCTCAACGAACTCAACCGCCCGTTTACGGTTAACGGGGGCCGCGAACTTAATCGGACCTTGCAGAAACGTGGACATGAGGGTGTCAGTGACATACGGGACAACCTTCATTTCAAAAGATGCAACCGCAACCCCCCAACCGTGCAACCGTGCCATATTGGCGGCAAACTGGAGCGTCCACGTTGATTTCCCATGCCCCGGAAACCCACCCACAACCATAAACGCCCCTAAATATGGGCGAATGTATTGATCCAATGAACCCCAACCCGTTGTGTAGGTTGTAATTGGTTCCTCAGGCGGAAAGTCCGATAGCTTGTAAACCCCATCAACCGGATAAGGTTTTGCCGCCCCTATAATTTCCCGCACGGTATCAGAACCGTGATTTACCAAAACCTCATTAAAATCTTTGCAGGTTTCGGGAAACGTTACGAACGAACACCGAACCCGATCAAGGCGGCGGACAAGCTCATCCCCTAACCGCCGCCCCGCATCGTCATTATCAACGGCTATGATGATCTTGCGGACTTTCGCAAGGGACTCCCAATCGGATGTGATATATCCAAATTTTGCATCATGGTCCGGCGAGATATCCCATGTCGTTTGTGGAACAGTGATAAGTTTTCCATCGCTGCCGCGGGGTGGCGGCGCTCCGTCTGGGACGGAGACAACATATGGGTGTCCGGCAGTTGCCACCGCCAGCGCGTCAAGCTCTCCCTCAGTAATAACAAGGGAAACGCTTCCGTCGTGTAGCGCAGGGTCTGTAAGGATGTCCGCATTGTAAAACTGTTTCCTTCCGTTTGCTTGTTGCCAAAATGACTTTTGCGGCCCCCTATATTTGTGGCCGACTATTTCCCCGTCCTTGATGAACGGGAAACACAAGACATCCCCTTCGGGATGACTAACGACCTGCCCATCCGGCCCGCGCCTTCCTGAGTAAGTCCCCATATGGATCGCGGCGTTGATGTTGATCCCGCGTTTTTCCAACCAATTTTGATGAAGTTCTGAAAGCATCCGTCATTTCCCCGCCTGTCCACCCGCAATGAAAGCACCGCCACCCTATACCCGTAGCGTCAATCCTCACCGATAGGCAATGATCGTATGCGTGAACCCGTTTGCTGCTGCACTTTGGGCAAGTTGTCTTTTGCGCCGCCTTAGTCTCCGATCCAATCCTGATGCCGTGTTTCTGCGCTATCTGCCTCACGTTTGACATAATCAAAATATCCCCGAACTACTTCGTTAGCCTTGTTGATCCACTTTTCCTTAAACTGTAGCCGATCTTCCGGATCGTTCGCCATGTGAACCGCTATTGCAATCAACGCGATTGCTTCCTGTAATGCCGCCTCTAATTCGTTATTTGTCATTTGTTTTATCCCATGAAAATTTTGGTAATGTTACCTTTTGTTTTGGCTCCGGCCTGAATGCCGCCCGTATTTCTTCTATTCTCTTTTCCTGTTTTGCGGTGACAAAACGAACCATTGGCTTTTCAATTCTTGATGTTCCAGAAGCACCACCCCGCCTACTTCCTTTGCTTCTTTTATTCATAAAAGCCATTACCCATTCCTCCACATCAGAACGCATAGCAGAGCAAAACAACAAAACGTATGCGCCCCGTAAAACAACGCGGCCAAAGTAGTCAGACTGGTCATTTTAAACCTAATTCCTCCTTCATTTCCGCCACCTTCTTTTGCATGAACACAACCCTGTCCAATGCATTGTCCCGTTGCCTTTCCGCTTCGGCCAGTTTCTGACGCAGGTCAATAATGTGATCCATTGTCTCAGGATCAGCATGGCGGGTGTTAGGGGCATACGGCCCCAACCAACGGATTTCCGCCGATAGCTTCTTGCTTTGGTATCCCGTCATGGTCTCGCCTTTCCTGTTACACATCACTCACCCTCCTTCAGTGCGGCTACGCGGATAATTTCGTGTTCTGTTTGAATCATGGAATTGAGAAGCATGATCTTTTCCCGTTGCTTTTGATTTTCTTCCCGCAACTTTTCAATCTCATCGGCGGCTTCTGGTCCATCCGGATTCACAGGCACTTGAAGATAAACCAATTCTTTCCCAATAGTGGCAGTTTCCTCTTCAGTATGTCGCAACCGTTCAACAATATCCATCACCACTGCACCTCCCCGTTAATAAATAATTGATCGTTTAGTGCTGCCCGAAGCCCCGGCATAAGTAATTCTCTTATTGCCGAAAGGCTCAATGCACTACTCATTTCCTGTAATACAAGTTCAGGCGGCATAACCTTTACTGGCATTAACGTGCCTACCCTTATAACCGCAGGTGCGGCTACAAAACTAACAAACCCTTGAATAACCCCACGGCGGGTAATCATTTTGGCGGCTCCGGTAATGGCATCCAATGGGTGGGCGCATAAATAGGGGCCATCAATTCATCTTCACCACAATCGTACGTCCACCAACCATTTACTGAAGGATCCCATTCATAATCAAGCCAAAAAGCAATACGAACGAACTGCGTATCAATATCAATGTACATGACAATAATATCTGTTCCGCTTTTAGGCGCTGTTTCTATTGGTTGCCATTCAGTCATTGCACCGTTTCCCCGTTCTTCCATGCCGCCAGAAGTTTAAATTTATCTTTTATCCTTTGCACAACCACATCTTTCCAAGTGCCGTCTTCCATTTCTAATTTAAACAAAATCGTATAACCCTGTATCAATAATGGATCTTCAGATGTCTGAACGATTACAACCAGATTATCCTCAATCAAATCCAAATTGGTATATACATGAGGATATACAGGCTTCAGTATTTCAATTTCCAATCCCCGAACACGGGGTAAAAGTAAATCGGCTATTCGTTCCATATTAGTCATTTTGGCGGCTCCGGTAATGGCATCCAATGGGTGGGACGGCAACTTAAATAAAATTTAGGAGCATCAACTTGAGCATATTGCCATTGGTCCGCGTAAATCCATTTGGCAACCATAAGATGCCAGCCGGGTTCACAAACTAATACCCATTCATCTTTTGGGCAGGTTTCTATTGGTTTCCAGTCAGTCATTTCGGTAACTCCGGCAATTCCATCCACCATTTCGGTTCAAACCAAACATCCCAAACCCATTCAGGGTCAAGCCGAGATTCTTCAGGCCAAATTTCATACGTTTCCCAATAACCAGAATCCACCCATTCATTGCCCTCCTCATCCCTACCGCCCAATAATATCATGCGGTCTTTGGGTGCCGTGTCCATTGTTTGCCATTCAAATTTGGATTTCCGCAAACCAATAATATGAAGGGCTTTTTCCTTTGCATATTCTTCCAATGTCATTCCAAAATCAGTTGCAGCCTGACGCTCATCTGCTGATAGTTTAACCAAAGTGTCATTGATTAAATCTTCATTGCTAATTTTTGAAAGATCAATCATTCTTACCTCCCATTGCGGCGACAAGATCAAGCTTCACCTGCGGCATACTCATGCCACCATTGTCCCCGCCTAACTCCGCATACCCTTCAATATCATCCCAGTGGTCACGGTAATTATGATCACCGGAAAGGATTCGGGCAATCTTCATCGCAATTAACTCCAATGCCTCCCGCTGCGTATCTTTTAATACATCCCAGTTCTTACCCGCCGACATGACGCCCTTGAGCGCTTGGCTGATGGTGGCGGTATTCTTATAATCCCCATGCGTCTTCTGCTTTGTCGTATCCATTTTACCCTCCGTTGATTAATGTACGTTATATGCACGTCTTTCAGCAATCCACCCTTCATCGGCATTGACAAAGCATGGTTGAATAAAAATAGCTTTTATAAGTTCGTTATTTGGTCCGTAATGTTGATTGCGGATGTGTCCCCTTCTTAAATGTGGGCGTATTGCCCGTGCTTGATCTCCGTTTGAACGCATCGTTTCAGTGATATGACCAATACTTATTGTTGTAGTGATTGGATAATCTTTCCGATATTTGTTAGCTTTATTAAACTTCCCTTTTACCAAATCTTTGTTTGTTTTAATTGATCTCACTGAATTTTTTGTTGCAAGAAGAACAACTAATATTTGTACTAGCAATGTCGCATAAGCGGAAAAAGTATTTTCAGATTCGTCAAGGTACTCCTCACTTTTTCTCAACTCCAGTAATTGATCATACCAGTTTATTTTTTTCCCATCCCGAATTTGAAAAACCCTATACTGAAACCCCCTAATGCATTTATCGTCATCCATTTTATATTCAACATATAAACCTATTGGTAATTCTTTCTGCGTTTTAAGGTTTTCTTTATGTTCTGACATGCTTGCTAATTGAGTTAACATTTTGTTAAAAAATTTAGTATCAACTTCAATTGCAAAGTTTTTCGTTGGCGCAATATCAATGCCCAACTTATTCATGTCTTTAATTGTTGCTATCACCTCACTCATTTCCAAACTATCCAAAACTTCATTGGATAGCCTAAACAATTGCGGATAATCCTCAATTTTCATGTTCTTTCCTTACACAAAATTTTTGCTTGTTTGTTTTATGTAACTTTCCGCTTCCGCCACCAGTTCAGAAATGGTCGGCGGGAACTTGGCCTTCGTTAAGATACCCCCTGCTGGGTCTGCTAATTTGTGCAGCACTTCTGCGGGATACCGTTCCAACGCCTTCGCTGCGTTTTCCAACAACAGGGATGGGTTGGGTATGTGGTTCAGATTGTAGCAGTTGTATATCTTCGCTACCGCCCTCTCCGGTGTAGTTCTCTCCAAGCTCAACGGCCCATTGCGCCTTTCGTCTTTCGCTTGCTGCTTCCAATTTCGCGAAGGCATCCTCAATCTCCTTCTGTTTCGCGGTTTTCGTTTTCTTTTTGTTGCCGCCTAAGATCGCGACTATGTACGGGATTGCATCATGCGGTTCAGCATCCACCGCCGCCTGAATTGCATCCATTACCTTTTCCTGATCCTGACCCGTCATTTTCAAACATCGGCCAACGAATGAGTTCACGGTGGCCTTTGCAACGCCCAACGACGTTAGCATTCCAACCGCCTGATCCCAGAATGCCTTGGTGTTATTCACTGGCGGCTCTTCAGGGGTATCAAAAATGCTAAGTACTGGATCTTCCAATTCCGAAGGAATTGTATCTTGGTTCCCTGATAGGTTACTGTACCAATTTTGGGACTTGTCGTCGGGAAAAACGGTACCTGTTGAGTAGTTAGCATTTAAGCGAACTACTTTAGTGTTTCCACGTGATCCAACACGTTTGCCCGTATCAACGATCAACCCCAATTCAATTAAATTAGCAAAACACCTCATCACGGTCTTACGATCCATGGCGGTATCTTCACTGATTCGCTCAATGGATGGATAACATTCACCATCAGAATTGGCATAATTTGCCAGCATGATAAGCAAATACTTATCAGTCGCGTGTTCTAATTTTTGAGATGTGGCCCAAGCCATGGACTGAAAAGACATAACGACCTACTACCTATTGTAAGGCGGTCGTTTTTGGACTATATAAAAAACAGTCCTGAACTTCCGCAGACCAAGTTTGAGGATTAGGCCTTGCAGGGCCGTCACCTATTGAAGCAGTCCCGATTAATCGTCGGGGCTGCTTATCTTTTTAACCCGTTTCTTCTTTCGGGTCAACTTCGGATTCCAACCAATTAGGAACTCCGTAATCTTAACCCCGTGGTACAATTCGGCGGCTTTCTTCCTGAGACGATATGCCGCATCTTTGACCGACCCCGTTGATTTTACCTCTTCGTAAATCACTTTCCCACTCTTCGTATCAATGTACGAAAAATCGCAGGTGTATGTACAATATTTCTGATCATTAATGTACACATCAAATCCATACTGCAATTGCAGATCCTGAATCAAACCACCCTTTTCCGCCAGTTTTAGTTCAAGATAACGTTTTGCCTCACCTTTTGAGTCAAACGTAATCCCATCAAACGTGCGATCGGCCTTGGGACTCACTTTGTATTTCGGCGGCATCATCAGCATCCTTCGGGAAAAAGTCGTCTTTGGTTAAGATAATGCCACGTTGTTTTGACGCAACCATTAATTCAATCTGGCGGCGGGCGGGGATAAAACCACCCGTCCCACCCTTCTCCGTAGGCCATGTCCATTTATACACAGCCTGTGTGGACATCGCTAACATATCCGCAACGACGCGGGGGCCGCCAAGCTTCTTAATTACCCGTTGTGCAATTAAATGAACCATTCGTTTCTCCATCCTTGTTGACAATTTATCAACTGTATGTTTAATTGTCAAGCATCAATAACGGGGAAATTGAAAATGGTTCAACAAGTCAAACCTTGGACATGGGAAGAGATCAAGTTCGTATCGGATTTGGCCTCCAAAGGATACTCCGCGAAGAACATCGCGCTTGAATTAGTGGGGCGGAATAAAAATTCCGTCATTGGAATATGTCATCGGCGGGGAATACCGCTCCTTCAAAGGACGATTCAAAAGGAGCAGATACCGCATCCGCTCCCCAAAAAAGAACGGGAGAAAAGGCGTGGGGCAAAATTTAATATAAAGAACCCTAATCCAGTTCGCGTTCCGCCCATGAAAATTGTGGAGGTGCCAGTGTTTGAGGACTTTGTCCCTTTAAACAAAACATTGGACAACCTGCGGTATTTTGAGTGCAGGGCTATTGTGGGGCCAATTAAGCACATGGATACGCTGTACTGCGGGCATCCCGTAGTTCCAAGCAAATCATGGTGTCCGTACCACTTCAAAATTTATACGATCCCGAATAAAAAGGTTTACGCATGACGACCAGTGAAGAGCGGTGGGATATATTTAGTCGGCGGTTTAACAATTCGCGTGAAGCGGTCTTTAAGGTCGCGCAATACATCTGGCGGGAAAAATGTCTGACCGTAACTATTCCAGCGATGGAATTAGCGCCAAATGTCTCAAACGCTCTTAATTACATTGATCAGGGTGACATTATTTGTCATGTCCCCAATGGTAAAGATTATGTGATTGAGGTGAAGGGAAACACACACGATTTTACATCAGCGGAGGATTATAAATATAAGAGGATTATTATTAATGAGGTGGGGAAAGCCCACCGGATAAACGCCTTTGCATACTTTGTCGTTAATCGGAATCTCACCCATGCATGCATTGTTAAATCAGATACAATGGATCAATGGGAGGTGGATGATGTGTATGATAAATACTTGAAAACATCAGCAAAAACATACTTCGCACCCATCAGTGTGGGGGAATTTATAAAACTGTGATTTAGTAGTTGACAGTTATGCGAATCAGTGAGAATTTCAATTTATTAACAAGGGGAAAAATAAAATGGCACTTACGAAGGAACAGAAAGAGTTCCGTTCAAAACTATTGGGCGGGTCAGATGCAAATACAATCATGGGCGGTGATGAAGAACGTATTCTTGAATTATGGAAAATAAAAAGAGGAAAAGCAGAAGATCATGATCTGTCCGACGCACTTCCAGTACAGATGGGAGTTTTTACAGAACCTTTTAACATACAGTGGTTTACAAAGCAGACGGGTCGGCATGTTACGGATAACGGTACCCAGAAGGTTAGTTTATCTCACCCTTTCATGGGATGTACCCTTGACGGACTCACAGACGACGGCCTCACCGTTTTTGAAGCTAAACATGTTTCTGCGTTCTCTAAGGACGATGAAATTATGGACCGCTATTATCCGCAACTAACGCATAACATGCTGGTGTGTGGGGTTGAGAAGGCTGTCCTATCCGTCTTTTACGGTAACCATAAGTGGGACAAGTACGACATAAACCTTGATGCGATATACGCTGATATCTTGATTGATGCGGAACGTCGTTTCTGGGATTGTGTTAAAGATGGCACCCCGCCAGTTACAATTACCGTACGGCCTCCGGTGGATGCTGTGCGCCGCGTTGATATGACGGGTAACAATGCGTGGGCCAATTTCGCGAATCAATTGCAACTCAATTCTGTCGGCAAGAAACTATACGATGAAGCCGCCTCCAGTCTGAAAGGACTGATGGAGGAAGATATGGCGGAAGCTTATGGATACGGTGTCAGCATCAAGCGCGATAAGCGGGGTGCGTTAAGATTGAAGGGTGATTAATATGCGCGAAGAAGGCGTTTTAATATTGGAAATCCACATGATGACAGATGGTTTTCAAATTGAAGTTCATCCTTTAGTCGCGGCGGATGAAGGGCAATTCGTACGGGATAGGCTGGCGGAACTCTTGCCTGAACTTGCGAAGCAATTGCAGAACCCCTCCGCCCCAAGGGAGATTGAGATCGCGGACGGACACGCCCGCGCAATACTGTACGAAGTAACTGGTAACCCAGACAGAAAAAAAGCACACTGAAAGGAAAGATTATGAAGACAAGTGAAAGCATTGAACACCTCTCCACGGCCCTAGCAGCCGCACAGGGAGCGTTGAAGAACCCGCCTAAGAACAAGATCAACCCGCACTTTAAATCCGCCTATGTGGACCTCTCAGACGGTCTGACGGCGGTACGTGAATGCTTCTCCAAGCATGGGTTAGTTTTCATTCAAGGGACATCCCTAATGGACGGGGTTATTGTTCTTAACACCCGCATCGCCCACAAATCTGGGCAGTGGATTGAGTCGGACTATCCCGTCGGTGGCTTTGGTAAGCCTCAGGAAATGGGGTCCGCAATGACCTATGCCCGCCGCTATGCCTTATTCTCAATGGTCGGTGTCGCGGGTGAGGATGATGATGACGGCAATGCTGCTCAGGCGGCTGATACGACCGCTGTAAAGGCTAAGGCCGCACCGAAGCAAATGGAGCCGGGGATGCAGCCAAAGGACAGTGAGGAGTTTTTTGAAGTTGCAAAACAAGCGATGGATGGATCAAGAACTCTTGAAGAATTATCACAATGGTCGGTTAAAAATGCAAAATCATTAGAAATGATGATACCTAAACATCGGGCCGAATTAAAAGATTTGTATATAATTCGTAGGGATAAACTGAAAGGCAATGGCTGAAGTCATTTATGTCCGCCGCAATGGGAGCAAATTGGAACCTTGCTCCCTAGTGGACGAAGAAGCTTTATCTGAGTTCCCTACGGGGAAAGACTTATCCGTGACGATTACACGGCCCCGTAGTTCAAAACAACATAGGTTCTTCTGGGCGTTGATTCAGAAGATTTGTGAGAACCACGACACGTACCGCAAGCCGGAACAGCTACTACTTTGGTTGAAGATCCGCCTTGGGTATGTGGAGGAGGTTAGGTTCCACGACGATAAAGTCTGGTGGGTCGCAAGATCCATTAGCTTTAACGCGATGGATCAAGAAGAGTTCCGAAAGTTCTTTGAGAGCGCTTTGGATGTAATAACGGAAGAAGTAATACCAGAAATCAACCAATACGAACTCCTCCATGAGGTGGAGAAGATGATTGGTTTTAACATTGTTGACTTATGGAGTAAGTAAAATGGCGTATGAAAAGAAGCATGGCGACGCAACATTGTTCGCGAATGATCGTAAGACTAAAGAAAGCCAGCCAGATTGGCGGGGGTCCATCCGTATTGATGGGAAAGATTATGAATTAGCGTTTTGGAGTAAGACTTCCAAGAATGGCATTGATTTTCTTGGTGGACGTATGGGTGATGAAGTTAAGCCGCCTGAGTCAAAGGGATCATTCCCAAAGTCACAACAGGCACAGTCATCCGTTAAAGACGCATTGGATTCGGATATGCCATGGTAAAACGGGTTTCCATATCCGCGAAGAAGCGGGTCGCGCTGTTCCAATCCCGGGGCGGCCTGTGTCACATATGTGGAGGTAAAATTAATGTTGGAGAAGCTTGGGAGTTGGAGCACCGTATTCCTCTTGCGATGGGCGGGGAAGATACTGAGACTAACTGGGAACTGGCCCATATTAAATGCCATAGAGCAAAAACGTCTGATGACGTGGGTCAAATTGCAAAGGCTAAGAGGCGCGAAGCACGTCACCTTGGAGGTCACGTATCACGGACGCCGCTACCTTTTGGTAAAAGGTCCCCACTGAAACGCAAAATGGATGGGACGGTAGTCCCAAGGGAGAAGTAAAATGCCACTGATATTACCAGAAGGTTTTGATCCGAATCAGGAAGAAAACCCACTTGAAGATATTTACGACCACGCCTTTCCTATGGCGGATAAACTATCCTTCCCGATTAATGAATCCGTTATGGAGATGATTGCTGATGGCAAGATCACAAAGAAGATGTCTGACGCAATTATCATACATAGCGTCGCACTCATGCTAATTATCTGCATGATGAACCGCGAAGTGCTGGAAGATAATACGTTAGAGATGACATTAAAGAAGGTGAAGGGGATTACTCAAGACTATCTCAAGTACCTCCTTGAGGCGGGTAAGGAGCAAACACATTGATTTTGCAACTCAGACCGACCCTACCCATGCTGACCCCACGGGGTCCCGCATTAGCGCACTTAGTCATTGATTATGGCGAAGAGCATCACCTTCTGTGGGTGTGCGTACAGGATAACACGGGTGAGATTTGGACATATGCAAACCCGGATGTTAGGGCGCAAACCAATCTGACATTCAAACGGAGGGAGATTAATATGCCCTCCCATGAGGATGAAGATGAACGCAATTGTTAGTCGTAACCCACCCACAATCACGGAGATGATCCAAGTTGTGATTTGGACGACTAATGCACGGATGCGGGAGCAACTCCTGATGCTCCGTATTCTGGACCATTACGGCCCCAAGTCTTTTGTCGCTACATTGGATGAGATTGCGGAGGCAACGCTGACGAATCGGGCGGTGGTGATTCGTGCGATGAAGGGGCTGAAAGAATTGCAGTGGATTGATAGTGAGAGGATTTACAAGAACAACGGGAGCAATCTTCCCGTCGTGCAAAGCTGTAAATACAGTATCACGATTAGTAATGAAAAGGAGGAGGCTGGCCCCACGTAACCAGCCCCCTCAAGTCAGGGAGGATGCCGTGGGAAGGAAAAACCACGGCACCTCTACTCTACCATACGGAACGCTAAGTTTTCAACCCTTGATACACGGGAACCCCAACCTTTACCGAAGGTGTTCCATGTCGGTAGAGCTTGCAGGAACGCTAGGCGGGCTTCGCAAGTTCTTGTAGCAATTTCACGTACGTTGCCCTCTTCAATAGCACTAAGTGTTTTTGGCCCGATCTGTCCGTCCGCAGCCACATTGCATACCTGCTGGAGGGTTTTTGCCGCACGGGTTACCCCACTATTAACAGCCATATCAAAAGTGGCATAGTCAATGCCAAGAGAAAGTGAGTCGCCATTTATCTTATCCCAATACTGTTCTTTGTACAGGGGGGCGACATCTTGAATCGTCAAGTTCATCATGTCCATCTCCGTTACCGGATGACCGACGTAACTTTCCCAAGTTTTCTGGGTAACACCGTGATTTGTCCGGCCCCCCGGATCACGGGGGTCATTAACATACCCTCCCTCTTCCTTCAAGACGAGGGCTAGGCATTGTTCAAAATTATCTTTCATTTCCGTGCTACGCCTTGGATCTTTTCATACGTCCGCAAACCAGCCATACCTAACATGGCGGTTACCAACTCCATGAGGGACGAATCCAAAATAGGCAGATCATGCCACCCCGCCCCGTAGGCAACTGGACGCAATAGGTATTGGTACGATAGGCCAATAGCACCAACCCAACCAATAGCAGGACGCCAACCACTGACAAAAAGATTTGGGTTCTCAGCTTCATTTGCGTTCACCGTATTCTGTTGTTGATCCCAGTCTTGCAAAGATGTCCGAAGAGCCGCCTCAGCTTCCTGACGCTGGTTAGGGTCAGGGATAAACTTGTTTACTATCTGGAGTCCTGCGCTAATTGCATCATCAATACCGAAAGCCATTATTTCCCCTCCGTTACCTTTTCCAAAATGCGTACACGAACCGCCAGATCATTGATCTGTTTGGACAACTCATCCCGCAGCCTGTACCGTGCTTCAGCGGAAATGGGGCTATCTGTAGGGATGCCTTGAGCCGTAATTAACATAGGCATCTTGCCTTCAAGTTCCTGCACCTTGGTGTTTAAAGTTGTTATTTGAGATAATAACCAACCAATGGCGGCGACCAATATGGGGAACGCCATATTGATAA
>Ga0209084_1002232_pt1 | contig 15257 bp, 10 predicted proteins | sample C_130820_MF_Meta_FD_187309 | JGI IMG/M metagenome (GOLD analysis project Ga0209084, IMG submission 187309) | Freshwater microbial communities from Lake Croche, Canada to study carbon cycling - C_130820_MF_MetaG (SPAdes) (version 2) | ecosystem: Environmental > Aquatic > Freshwater > Lake... | reverse complement strand
TTCGAGCACGCGGTCGACCGCCTCATAGCCTTCGATGGCGGTGCAACCCACCAGCGCAGGCCGTTGCCCCGCCGCCAAGGCGTCACGGCCGGCTTTGGTGGCACGCAGCGCAACCAATGCGTGCACGTTGGCCAGCAACACGTCACGCGCCAAAGTAGATTTGCCAGAACCCGACACCCCGGTCACGGCGACCAAGCGCTTCAAGGGCACATCGACAGACACGCTTTGCAGGTTGTGCATGTGCGCACCTTCAAGGCTAAGCCACTGCACATCGGGCGCATCCGCCTGCGCTGTGGAATGCCCCTTCAAGTCGGGCAAGACAAAGCGCCGGGGTTGCAAGGGATGCTGCATCGCATGCAAGAGGTAGCGGCCAGTTTGTGAATCAGCAGCGCCTGTGATGTCGGCCACGGAACCTTGCGCCACCAAGCGGCCACCGCGCTTGCCGGCGCTGGGGCCGATGTCGATGATGTGGTCAGCACGGCGAATGGTGTCTTCGTCGTGTTCGACCACCACCAGGGTGTTGCCTTTGTCGCCGAGTTTGTGCAAGGCGTTGAGCAAAATTTGGTTGTCGCGTGCATGCAGCCCGATGGTCGGTTCGTCCAGCACGTAGCAAACGCCTTGCAGGTTGCTGCCCAGTTGCGCAGCCAGGCGGATGCGCTGAGCCTCACCGCCGGACAAGGTAGGGGCGCCGCGGTCCAGCGTCAAGTAGCCCAGACCCACTTCTTCAAGGAACTCCAGACGGCTTTGGATTTCGGGGATCAGGTCGCGTGCGATGTCGCTCTCGCGGGTGCTCATGCGGCCGATCAAAGCCATGCTCTGCACCCAGGCACGAATGTCACTCACACTCATGCTGGCTATCGCGGTGATGGGCCAACTGGCGTCTTCAGTTCCCCCATGGGCGTGGGCGTGTGCACCAAAGCGTACCGCACGGGCGGTGGCATTCAAGCGGGTACCTGCGCAAGTGGGGCAGGCGACTTCGGCCACGTCTTCGACCTCGGGTTCGGCAAAGGTTTTTTCCCGGCCTTTGTCTTTGTCATCGGCCACCGAGTCGTCATAAACTTGGCGTTGGTCTTTGGTGAGCTTGACGCCGGTGCCCACGCAATCGGGGCACCAACCGTGCTTGCTGTTGTACGAGAACAAACGCGGATCGAGCTCCGCATACGACGTGGCACACACCGGGCAGGCGCGCAGCGTGGAGAACACCTGCAAGCGCCCGATGTGCGCGGTGGCGGCGTGTGCGGCCATGGCCTCTTGCAAACCGGCCAGATCGCTGAGTACATGGACCACGCCTTTGCCATATTCCAGCGTCTGCGTTAATGCGGCGCGCAAGGCGGCTTCGTTGCTGGCACTCACCTCGAGGCTGGCCACGGGCAACTCGATGGTGTGTTCTTTGAAGCGGTCGATACGCGGAAAGCCCTGCGTGGGCAGAAAGTTGCCGTCCACCCGCAAGTGCGTATAGCCCTTGGGGCGCGCCCAATCGGCCAGCTCGGTGTAAACGCCCTTGCGGTTCATCACCAGCGGCGCGAGCAGGCCGATGTGCTGGCCTTTGAAGTTTTTGAGCAACTGCGCGACGATGCTGTCGGGCGTTTGCGGTTGCACCGGCGCACCGTCGTGCACGCAATGCTGAGTGCCCAATTTGACGTAAAGCAAACGCAAGAAATGCCATACCTCGGTGGTGGTACCCACAGTGGATTTGCGGCCGCCGCGCGACAGGCGCTGTTCAATGGCCACCGTCGGCGGAATGCCGTACACCGCGTCCACCTCTGGCCGTCCGGCGGGTTGCACGATGCTGCGGGCGTAAGCGTTCAGGCTTTCAAGATAACGGCGTTGGCCTTCGTTGAACAAAATGTCAAAGGCCAAGGTGGATTTGCCCGAACCGCTGACGCCGGTGATCACGTTGAACTTGCCACGTGGAATATCAACACTCAGGCTCTTGAGGTTGTGTTCTTTGGCGTTGACGATTTGGATGGCGTCTGGGCCTTTGGGCTTCGGGGTTGCCTTCACGGTCAGGCTGACGTCTGGCTCGATTGAGTAAGCAGTCCCTTTTTCTTTCAACACACCGATCTCACCCATCGACTCCGCATATTCGCGCAGCGCTAGCCCTGTGTGCGATGTCAGGTGCTGACGGACGTCTTCGGGCGTGCCTTCAGCGACGATCAAGCCACCGGCGTCGCCGCCTTCGGGGCCGAGGTCAATCAGCCAGTCGCTGGCGCGAATGACGTCCAGGTTGTGCTCGATGACGATCAAAGAGTTACCCGCCTCGAGCAGTTTGCGCAGAGCACGCATCAGCTTGGCAATGTCATCAAAATGCAGGCCGGTGGTGGGTTCGTCAAACAAAAACAGCGTGCCTTTGCGGCTCAGCGGTTGGCGGCTGTTGGAGGCGGTTTTGGCGGCGCCCGCCAAAAAGCCTGCCAGCTTCAAGCGCTGGGCTTCTCCGCCCGACAAGGTGGGCACAGGCTGGCCGAGCTTGACGTATTCGAGGCCTACATCCACGATGGGTTGCAAGGCGCGGATCACATCGCGGTCGTTGGCAAACAACTGCGCGGCTTCGCTCACCGTCAGGTCGAGCACATCGGCCACGTTGAGTTTTCGGGGCAGATGTGAATTGACGAAATTGGGGTTAGACCCCAATTGAAGTCTTTCGATGGTGACTTCGAGTATTTCAGGGCGGTAGCGTTTGCCGTCGCAGTCTTGGCAGCGCAAATACACGTCGCTCAAGAATTGCATCTCCACGTGTTCAAAGCCCGAACCGCCGCAGGTGGGGCAGCGGCCATCGCCACTGTTGAAGCTGAATTTGCTGGCGGTGTAGCCGCGTTGTTTGGACAAGCCTGCAGTGGCAAACAACTCGCGAATCGTGTCCCAGGCGCCGACGTAGCTGACGGGGTTGGAACGGGCGGTTTTGCCGATCGGGGATTGGTCGACAAACACCACATCGCTCAAATGATCAGCACCCAACAACCGGTCGTGCAAGCCCGGGGTTTCGGTGGCTTTGCCGAAGTAGCGGAGCAATGCAGGCGCCAGCACATCCTGAATCAAACTCGACTTGCCCGAACCCGAAACACCGGTGATGCACACCAAGCGCTGCAGCGGAAACTCCACCGCGATGTTTTGCAAATTGTGCTCACGCACGCCTTCCAAAATCAGGCGCGGCGTGCTGTCGGTGACCATGCGTTTAAAGCCCATGCCCACTTGTTTGCGGCCGCCCAAATACGAACCGGTCATGGTGTCGGCCAAGCGCAGTTCGTCGGTGGTGCCGTCAAACACGATGTGCCCACCCTTTTCACCGGGGCCAGGGCCCATGTCGATCACCCGGTCGGCGGCCAACATGACCGCTGGGTCGTGCTCAACCACCACCAGCGTATTGCCGGCATCGCGCAGTCGGTGCATGGCTTCGGTGATGCGGCTCATGTCCCGCGGGTGCAGGCCGATGCTGGGCTCGTCCAGCACAAACAAGGTGTTGACCAGCGAGGTGCCCAAAGCCGTGGTCAGGTTGATGCGTTGCACTTCGCCGCCACTCAGCGTGCGGCTTTGCCGGTCCAGCGTCAGGTAGCCAATGCCCACATCGCACAAATACTGCAAACGGGTGCAGATCTCTTCGAGCAAGAGTTTCAGCGCTTGCGATTCGCCGTCGGTGCCACGCGCAGCCAAGGCGGTGCGCGACATGCCATCAAAGAATCGGCGCAATCGCTCGAGCGGCATCAGCATCAAATCGTGCAGGCTCAGACCGGACAATTTTTCAAGTTGGGCGCGGCTCCAGCGGACGCCTTGCGGCATGAAGCGCTGCGCTGCGGGCATCACGGCGTTGGCGTCTTCCAGGCTGCCGATGCGCCAGATCAGGCTGTCGGTTTTCAGGCGGGCACCGCCGCAATCGCCACAGGGCGTGTAGCTGCGGTATTTGGACAAGAGCACGCGGATGTGCATCTTGTAGGACTTGGTTTCCAGGTATTCGAAGAAGCGCTTGATGCCGTACCACTGTTGGTTCCACTTGCCACTCCAATTGGGCGAACCTTGAATCACCCAATGTCTTTGTTCTTCGGTGAGCTTGTTCCAGGCCGTGTCGCGCGGGATGCCGGCGACTTCGGCGTAGCGCATCATGTCGTCTTGGCATTCTTTCCAGGCCGGTGTCTGAATGGTTTTAATCACCCCGGCGCGCAACGTGAGTTTGTCGTTGGGAATCACCAAGCCATAGTCCACACCAATGACCCGCCCAAAGCCACGGCAGGTTTCGCACGCACCCAGGGCCGAATTGAATGAGAACATGGACGGCAAGGGCTCGGGGTAACGCAAATCGCTTTCAGGGCAATGCAAGCCGGTGGAGTAGCGCCACAGTTCAGCTTCTTGGGGCTCACCCTGTTCGTCAGCGGCAACCTTGTACACGTTGAGGCGACCGCTGCCGCGTTTGAGTGCCGTTTCAATGGCTTCGACCACACGGGCTTTTTCGGCATTGCCCAAACGGAATCGGTCGGCCACCACGTCCAGCACTTTACGCGGGCCCGTGGGGGTGGCCACTTCACGTTCGGCCTGCACTTTGGTAAAGCCACTGGCCGACAGCCACTGCGCGACCTCTTGCGCACTGGTGTTGGCCGGCAGCTCCACGGGAAAGGTCACCACCACACGCGGGTCTTGGGCCGTCACGGATCTGGCCAGCATTTGCGCGTAAATACTCTCTGGGGTGTCGTGTTGTACGGGCTGCGCCGTTTGGCGGTCATACAGCTGACCCAAGCGCGCAAAAAGCAACTTGAGGTGGTCGTTCAGCTCGGTCATGGTGCCCACCGTCGAGCGCGAGCTGCGCACGGGGTTGGTCTGGTCGATGGCAATGGCCGGCGGAACCCCCTCGACTTTGTCCACCGCCGGTTTGTCCATGCGGTCGAGGAACTGCCGCGCATAGGCGCTGAAAGTCTCTACATACCTGCGCTGGCCTTCGGCGTACAAGGTGTCAAACACCAAACTCGATTTGCCCGAGCCGCTGGGCCCGGTCACCACGGTCAATTCACCGGTGCGGATGTCCAGATCGATGTTTTTGAGGTTGTGTTGACGGGCTCCGCGAATGCGGATGAGGCCTTGGGACATGGTGTACTGCTTTTAGAGTGGGCCCCGACATTCTAGGCATTGTGGGTGAACTTGGTTTGGCAACGGTCAAAGGCAGAGGCCCATCAGAAAGGCCACAGGGGTGGCCTTTCTCACTCAACAGCGTGGCTTATTTGGCTGGTGCAGCGGCGGGTGCTGCTGCAGGGTCTGTGGCAGGGGCTGCAGCCGGCGCAGCTTCTTTGGCAGGCTCTTTATGCACGGCATCGGCGCCATGTTTTTCACCGGACATGTCCAGGCTGTCGCCACCTTTGCTGATGACCCACAAAGCCAAGCCTGCAAAAATAGCGAAACCGACAGCAATCTTCCACATGTTTGTTCTCCAAGAATGAAAAAGGCCCTCCACAGAGGGAAGGCCTTGAATTTAGCACCCGAGAGCCCTCGGGTTGCTTACAACGCTCAGTCTTTGGCGTAGATGTCCACGTCTTTGGTTTCCTTGATGAACAAGCCGCCAATGACCACCGTAGCGCCGGCGATGATGATTGGATACCACAAGCCGTTGTACATGTCACCCGTCTGGGCCACGATCGCAAATGCGGTGGTGGGCAACAGGCCGCCGAACCAGCCGTTACCGATGTGGTAAGGCAAGGACATGGAGGTGTAACGGATACGGGTTGGGAACATTTCCACCAGCATGGCGGCAATAGGACCGTAGACCATCGTGACCAGAATCACCAAGTAAGTCAGGATGATGATGACCATGGTTTTGTCAAATTTGGCCATGTCAGCTTTGGCAGGGTAGCCAGCAGCCTTCAGTGCAGCGCTCAGGTTGGCACCCAATAAAGCACCATTGGCGGTCTTCTCGCCGCTCAAATCTTTGACAGACTTGGTGGCGGCTTCGATGGCCTTGGCATCTTTAGGCTCGGCTGCATTCAGAGCCGCCAGCTTTTCTTCGGCCTTGGCTTTGGCTGCAGCAATGTCTTCAGCAGAATTTTTGACGACAACCAAGGTCTCACCCACTTTGATGGTGGCCGGTGTACCGGGCGCAGCCACTTCGTTGATGTAGCTCACCGAAGCGCCAGCAAGGCGTTGTTTGGCAATGTCGCAAGAGGATGTGAACTTCTTGGTGCCAGTCGGGTTGAACTGGAACGAGCACTCGCCTGGATCGGCAGTCACCACCACTTTGGCGTTGGCTTGCGCTGCGTACAAGTCGGGGTTGGCCGCCTTGGTCAAAGCTTGGAAGACGGGGAAGTACGTCACCGCAGCCAAAAAGCAACCGGCCAAAATGATCGGCTTGCGACCGATCTTGTCAGACAACGTGCCGAACACGATGAAGAAAGGTGTCCCGATGATCAAAGAGATCGCCACCATGATGTTGGCGGTCGCGCCGTCCACTTTCAGAGCTTGCGTCAAGAAGAACAAAGCATAGAACTGACCGGAGTACCAGACCACCGCTTGACCGGCGGTCAAACCGACCAAGGCCAAGATCACGATCTTGAGGTTTTTCCACTCGCCGAAGGATTCTGTCAATGGTGCTTTGGAGGTTTTGCCCTCGGCTTTCATTTTCACGAAAGCAGGCGACTCGTTCATGCTCAAGCGAATGTAGACCGACACGGCCAACAAGAGAATAGAGACTAAGAACGGAACGCGCCAGCCCCAGTCAGCGAAAGCCTCTTCACCGATGGCGGTACGTGTACCCAAAATCACCATCAAGCTCAGGAAAAGACCCAAGGTTGCTGTGGTTTGAATCCACGAAGTGAAGGCGCCGCGTTTGCCTGCAGGTGCGTGCTCAGCCACGTAGGTGGCCGCGCCACCGTATTCACCACCCAAGGCCAAGCCTTGCAGCAAGCGCAAGGCGATCAAGATGACGGGAGCCGCGGCACCGATGCTGGCGTAGTTGGGCAAAATGCCCACGATGAAGGTTGACAGACCCATGATCAGGATGGTCACCAGGAAGGTGTATTTACGACCGATCATGTCGCCCAAACGGCCAAAGAAAATGGCACCGAAGGGACGCACAATGAAACCGGCAGCAAAAGCCAACAGCGCAAAGATGAAAGCCGAGCCTTCGTCGAGACCGCTGAAGAATTGCTTGGCAATGATGGCGGCCAGTGAGCCGTACAAATAGAAGTCATACCACTCGAACACGGTACCGAGAGAGGAAGCGAAAATCACTTTCTTCTCTTCGGCCGACATCGGACGGGTTGCGGTTGTAGCCATAAAGCTGTCTCCAATTGAATGTCAGAACCCAACATGGGAACCTTTTCCGATTTTTAAGGCCGGCTCTGACCTTCGTCTGACGCGAAACCAACAGGGGCTGACGATTTAGGTTGAAACCCTTGTATTTATTTTTATATTGTGAAATTTAAGCCGATTCAAGGGTAAATAATTGGCTTCCTCTGCCGTTATGCTCAGGGCATGTTCACCCGTTCGCCACGCCCTGCAGAATCTCAACGCCGATTGCGATGGCTGACCGCAGCCTTGTTGGTGGTCTGGGCCGCGGCGTCATTTGGGGTGAGTTTTTTTGCACGAACCCTGAACTTCATATGGGGTGACTGGCCTTTCAGCTTTTGGGTCACCGCCCAAGGCTGTGTGCTGGTGTTTCTGGCCATCACTGTCGTTTATGCCGTGGTGGCCAACCGGCTCGATCCGGCGTCCAATGTGCAGGACATTTTTAGAGACGACGAACGCCCACCGGAATCTCGCGAACCCCCTGCCAAGCGGGACCGCTGAACCACTCGTCACCCGTCAAGTAGGCACGCAGCATGGGCAAGCCATCTTGACCCCAGAACACTTTGCCGTCGACCACCAGACTGGGAACACCGAATAGATCCAGGGCAATGGCCTCCTCAGTCCAGGCTTGCAGCTGTTGTTTGACTTCAGATGACTGGGGATCTCGGTTCGGGGCAATTTGCGTGGTCAAGGCGGCCAAAGCTTGCGCATCGGCAGCATCCTGGCCTGTGCACCAGACTTGCTTGAATATTTTTTCAGTCACATAGCGGTTCGGCAAACCGCTGGCTTGACTGGCCACGGCCAATCGCAACAAGGCCAAAGGGTTGAAGGGGTGTGTGGCGGGCATTTGCAACACAATGCCTTGGGTGTGTGCCAGCCATTGCACTTGCCGGTAAGTCCAATCGCGTTTGGACGGTATCTCTGCCGGGCCGAGTTGACCGTGGTGTTTGAGCATCGCGCCGAACAACACAGGTTTGTAGGTCACCGAATGGCTGATGCCTTGCAAGGCTTGGGGCAGGGCCTGAAAAGCCAGCCACGCATAGGGCGAGATGAAGTCAAAGTAAAAGGTGATGTGTTTCATGCGGCATTTTCTGCGGTCGGGATGCGCTGTGCAATGGTTTGCCAGACTTGGCGTTTGGCATCGTCGTCTGCATGGGCCCAGTCACCGATTTCAGACAAGGTACGCATACAACCTTCGCACCAACCGGTCACCGGGTTCATGACACAAATGGACACGCAAGGGGATGGCACATGCGGTTGCGGGTCTGCGACCACCCGCGCCGCCAATTGCGCCAATCGGGACAGGCGGGTCATGGCGTAGCGCCTTGCACTACGTCGGCTTGGGGGGCGTCGGTCAAGGTCAGCAGGTCTTGTGGGCGAAGACAAAACACCGCATGAGGATGACCTGCAGCAGCCCAGACTTCGTCAAAGCGCCAAAGGTCTTGATCGAGCAAGGTGATTGAAGCGTGAAGATGCGCCACGGGTGAGACGCCGCCGATGGAAAACCCGGTCTGTGTTTTCACGAATTCGGCATCGGCACGTCCAATCTTGCCCACTAAAGCCGAGACTTTTTTTTCATCCACACGGCGATCACCTGAAGTCACCACCAGCACGGCCACGCCATCCTCCTTGCGTTTGAAGATCACACTCTTGGCGATTTGACCCAGTTGCACGCCCAAGGCATCAGCGGCCTCTTGCGCGGTGCGGGCGGCGCCATCGAGCATCACCGGGGCGTGCATGTGCTGTGCTTCTTGCAACGCCCGCGCCACACGTTGCACGCCTTCAGGTAAGGGCAGAAGTTCAGCGCCGCACATGTTCAGCCCCTCCTTTTGGTGATGATCGCGGTGGCTACGCGCGAGTTGGGTTGACGTCCCAAGAAGTCGCTGATGAAGACGCCGGCATCGACCAGTTTATCGAGGTCGATGCCAGTCTCGATGCCCATGCCGTGCAGCATGAAGACCACGTCTTCGGAAGAGACATTGCCCGTGGCCCCTTTGGCGTAAGGGCAACCGCCCAGACCCGCAACAGAGGACTGGAAGTTCCATACCCCCAGCTGCATCGCCGCCAAGGTGTTGGCCAGGGCCTGCCCATAGGTGTCGTGGAAATGCCCGCAAATGTGCGCAAGGTCAAAGTGTCCAAGCGTGGCCTCGATCGCCTTTTGCACTTTGCGCGGCGTGCCTACGCCGATGGTGTCGCACACGTCGACACGTTGCACCCCAATCTGCTTCATCAAGCCCGCCAGATACGCCACGCTGTCGGCCGATACATCACCCTCATAAGGACAGCCCACCGTGCAGCTCATGGCACCACGCACCGCAATGCCTGCCATCAGCGCGGCTTGGACCACGGGGGCAAAGCGCTCGATGCTTTCGGCAATCGAGCAATTGATATTTTTTTGACTGAACGCTTCGCTGGCCGCGCCGAAAACCACGATCTCGTGAGGCTGCGTCTTGCGCGCTGCCTCGAAACCCATTTGATTGGGCGTGAGCACCGAATAACGCACACCGGCTTGGCGCTCTATGCCCGCCATGACCTGGGCGTTGTCGGCCATCTGCGGGATCCACTTGGGGCTGACAAAACTGGTGATCTCGATCTCTGTGAGACCAGCGGCTTGCAGGCGGTGCACCAGCTCGATCTTGACAGCCGCAGGCACATCTTGTTTTTCGTTTTGAAGGCCGTCGCGAGGGCCGACGTCGATGAGTTGAACGCGTGAGGGCAATGCCATAAAAACTTTCAATAGCCGCGCTGGGGGTCGACCACACCGTTGATCGGTTCCCCGCGCTGCAAGGACTCAATTTTGCCCACAATTTGCGCGATGCTTTCTTCGCGCAGGGTGCGGGCCGAGGTGTGCGGAGTGACAGTGATTTTCGGATGCGCCCACAACGGGTTGTCGGCAGGCAGCGGCTCGATGCGAAACACATCGAGTGTGGCGCCCGCGAGGTGACCGCTGTCGATCAGGGTGATCAGATCTTCTTCGACCAAGTGCTTGCCGCGGGCCACATTGATGACGTAGCCGCCGGTTTGCAATTGCGACAAGGTGCTGTGGTTCAGCATGTTTTCAGTCTCGGCCGTGAGCGGCATCAGGTTGACCAACACGCGGGTGGCCTTCAGAAAATCAGGCAAGCCCTGGGCGCCACTGAAGCTGCGGATACCTGGCAATTTTTTGGGACTGCGGCTGTAGCCCAGGACGGGGAACTCGAACACTTGCAAGGCTTTCGCGACCCGTTCACCCAGTACGCCCAGACCCATCACGCCCACCGGAAAATCGGCGCGAATGCGCGGCTTTCTGTAGGACCATTTGCCCGATTGTGTGTCCGCATCGTAGGCGTCGAATTCTCTGAAATGCCGTATCACGGCATGGCACACGAACTCGGCCATCTGCACCGACATGCCTGCGTCGTCGAGCCGCACCACCTTGAGGCTGGGCGGCAAGCGAAGTTGCAGCAAGGCATCCACGCCTGCGCCAATATTGAACAAGGTCTTCAAGCCATTTTGTTCATCTATGAATTGCTGCGGCGGAGCCCAGACGATGGCATGGTCAGCCAAAGGGGCTCCAGGGGCCCAGGCAAAAACGTCAGCTTCTGGAAAAGCTTTTTGCAAGCCCTCCACCCAAGGCTCGGGCGGCAGGCTGGCGAAACAAATGGTGATTTTCATGGCCTTATTTTGTCAGCAAGCCATTGCCTTGGCTGTCGCATGGGTCTTTGGTGGGGAGGTGGCTTGCCTAGGACCGCAATCGCTTGCAGGCAAGCTCCTACTCAATAGGGGTGGGAGCCAGCCTGCTGGCGATGTGCATTTGTAGGAGCCAGCCTGCTGGCGATTAAGGGCCAGGTTCAATGTAGCGTGAGCAGTTCCGCACCTTCGGGCACCTGGTCGCCAGGCACGTACAACAACTCAGCCACAGTGCCGTCTTTGGGGGCACTGATGGTGTGCTCCATCTTCATGGCTTCCATCACCGCCAAGGCCTGTCCGGCTTTGACCCTGTCACCCGCCTTGACGGCAAACGACACGACCTTGCCTGGCATGGGGGCCGTCAGACGACCGCCCTCTTGCAAAGCCTCACCGGCATGGGCCAGTGTGTCAAGCAAACTGATGCGCACTGCGCCTTGCGGCGTGAACACATGGCACAAACTGTCTGATGCGTCGCCTTGGATGTACACCGTGCTGTGGATGCGCTGGCCGTTGAACTGCACCCACAAGCCATCGCCTTGGGGCTCGAACTGCAGAGCGGCTTCGGCCCCTTCACCGACTTGCAAGCGCAGCTGCGGGCCGTAAGTCAGAACCGCTCGCACGGTTTGCCCGCCGGACTCCAGCTCAAAACGGCGGCGCGTGGTGCCATGCGACTGCCAGCCGTCGCGGCTGCTGAACGGGTCTGCACCCTGCACTGCCGCTTCCGATTGCAGGGCATGGGCAATAACCGCTGCGGCGGCGGCCTGCAGGCCCACTGGGTCTTGTTTGAACAGCACCTCGCTTTCGCGCTGGATCAAGGCGGTGTCGAGCTTGGCGGTGGCAAACGCGTCGCTGCGCACCACATAGCGCAAGAACTGCACATTGGTGTTCAAGCCCACGATGTGGGTCTGTGCCAAGGCGGTGTCCAGGCGGGCCAAAGCCTGTTCACGTGTGTCGCCGTGCACAATCAGCTTGGCCACCATCGAGTCGTAAAACGGGCTGATGGTGTCACCCTCGCGCACGCCGTCGTCGATGCGAACCGCGACGCCTGTATCCCTCATGTTCGTGCGTTCAAAGCTTGCGGCTTGTGGCTTGCGGTAAATCTGCAGCGTGCCGGTGGCGGGCAAAAAATTGTTGTCGGGGTTTTCGGCGCAGATGCGCGCCTCAATGGCATGGCCCGTCATGCGGATTTCGCTTTGTTGCAGCGGCAGCGGCTCGCCGCTGGCCACGCGCAGTTGCCACTCCACCAGATCCAGGCCGGTGATGGCCTCGGTCACGGGATGCTCCACCTGCAAGCGGGTGTTCATCTCCATGAAGAAAAATTTCATCGATTCAGGCTGGTCATACGCCGTTTGTTCGACGATGAATTCAACCGTGCCCGCGCCCACATAGTTGACGGCTTTCGCAGCGGCCACGGCAGCGGCGCCCATTTGCGCACGCAAGGCTTCGGTCATGCCCGGGGCCGGGGCTTCTTCAAGCACCTTTTGATGGCGGCGCTGCACCGAGCAGTCACGCTCATACAAATACACGCAGTTGCCCTGCGTATCGCCAAACACCTGGATCTCAATATGTCGTGGGCGCTGCACATACTTTTCGATCAGCACCGCGTCGCTGCCAAAGCTGTTGATGGCTTCGCGCTTGCAACTGGCCAGCGCGGCTGCAAAGTCTTGCGACTTTTCCACCACCCGCATGCCTTTGCCGCCACCGCCCGCGCTGGCCTTGATCAGGGCGGGGTAACCGATGCCGTCGGCCTCTCGTTGCAGCAGCGCCGGGTCCTGGTCGACCCCGTGGTAGCCAGGCACCAGCGGCACACCGGCCGACGCCATCAGGCGCTTGGACTCGGCCTTGAGGCCCATCGCCAAAATGGCCGAAGCAGGCGGGCCGATGAACACCAGACCGGCTGCGGCACAGGCCTTGGCAAAGTCAGCGTTCTCACTTAAAAAACCATAACCAGGGTGCACGGCTTCAGCGCCTGTGTCTTTGGCGGCTTGCAAAATCCGCTCCCAGCGCAGGTAGCTGTCATTGGGCGCAGAGCCGCCCACAGGCACGGCCTCGTCGCAGACCTGCACATGCTTGGCGCCAGCGTCAGCGTCGGAATAAACGGCGACGGTCTGGATGCCCATGCGGCGTGCTGTGGCCGCAACGCGGCAAGCGATTTCGCCACGGTTGGCGATCAGGATTTTTTTGAACATCAATGTCTCCAGACCACTTGGTGGTCAACTGCATACAACTTGCATGGTTCACTTCCAAGGGCCAGTAGCCGATAGAAATTTTTCACAGCAGCCAATTCGGTTTGCGTTTTTGCAAAAAGGACTGCACGCCTTCCTTGCCTTCGATGCTGGCACGGATGTCGGCAATGCCTTCCACCGTCATGCGCACCAGCGCATCGTTGACCTCACGCTCGGCCACGTCTTGCACCAGTTTTTTACAAACGCGCGTGGCATTGGGACTGGCGCTCACCAAGGCGTGCGTCAACGCGTTCATCTTGGCGTCCAAGTTCACTGCAGTCGTCACTTCGTGCACCAAGCCAATGCGGTGTGCCTCTTGCGCTGAAAAACGCTCTGCAGTCAAAAAGTAGCGGTGGGCTGCACGCGCACCCATGGCCCGAATCACATAGGGACTGATGGTGGCGGGAATCAAACCCAGCTTGACTTCACTCAGGCAGTAATGCGCGCTGTCAACGCTGACGGCCATGTCGCATGCGGCCACCAGGCCCATGCCACCGGCATACACGTCGCCCTGGACGCGGGCGATGGTCGGCTGAGGGCATTCATAAATGGCGCGCAGCATGGCGGCCAGCTCGCTGGCGTCGGCCAGGTTGTCGTCACGGGTGTAATCGGCCATGCGGCGCATCCAGTTGAGGTCGGCACCGGCGCAGAAAGCAGAACCCTCGGCGGCCAACACCACGCAACGCACCGAGATATTTTTGGCTACGCTCAAGAACGCGTTTTTCAACGCGAGAATGACTTCATCGTTGAAGGCGTTGCGCACCTCGGGGCGCGACAGCGTGATGGTTGCTACGCCTTCGCTTTGTCGTATTTCAACTGCAGACATATTCAATCCTTTATCCAAACAACTTGGTCATCAACGGCATACAGGCGACACGTCTGAGCGTTGTTTTTTTGACAGGTTTCCAAAGCGCGTTTCAGCGGGTCGTCCCCCATATCCGCCCAGGCCCACCTTCCGGAAGTGGACATTGCGAAAGCCCTGGGAAACGCTTTGGTCAAAAACTGTTGATAGCCCTCACGCCCTTTGTCGCCGAGATGGGGAATGGCTTTCACATCTTGAATATCTGCAAAACCACTGGACGGGGGCGTGGCTGTTTGTGCAGGCCCGCCGTATTCGGGGTAGATGACTTCGGATGGCAAGCCCCACTTTTTCAAGGCGTCGAGCACTGGGGGATGCCAAATGGCTTCGCCATTGCGGCTGCCAAACATGGTGTGCGCGTCACTTCCGAACTGCCCGAAAGCGATCAATTCCGCCCGCCCCCCTGCGGCGGTGTATTTATCGAACATGCCCCGGTAGGTGGTTTGCGAAAAATAGCTGTCGTTGTCGCCATAAAACCAGAGCGATGGCAAGCTCGTTTGCTGTGCGTATTCGCCTGCTGCGTTGGCCAACGCGGTCTCCCATGCCATACAGTTTTCTTGTTTCAAGCCACCTGCAAAATTGATCAAACCGCGAACGCCGGGGTAGTTCTCTCGACCAAAGGCCAAGGTGGTCCATCCGCCGTGGGATTGGCCTGCCACCAAAATCTGCTGGGTATTGGCCCAAGCTTGTTGGACCACATAGTCCAGCACTGCCTTCACGTCTTGCGCTTGTGCGATGCCGTTGCTCTGCACATTGCAGCCGCCGCCGATGTACATCCCCTCGGACTTGGAAAATCCCTGACGCATCGGCACGACGACGGCATAGCCCCGCTGAAGGAAAAATCGCGCCGCACTGCTGGGCCGGTAACGTGATTGAAAGCGCGAATCGCCGTACGACTTGCCGTGGTTGATCACCACCACCGGAAAGGGGCCACCGGTCGATGGTTTGTACAAGGTAGTTTCCAGTTGCAGGGTGAACAAGCCGCCTTTTTTGGGAATGCTCAACAGCTCTTCATTCAATGCACGATTCAGCTCCTGACTCCAGGCCATGAAAGGCAGCCCGAGCGCAATCACCAACCACAGCTTGAAAAGACAGTGCCGCATCTTCTCAGTCCTCACATGCGAAACAAACCGCATAGGGTCTCGGGAATCGGTACTTTGAGCGATGCACTGAAGCTCCAATTCGGCGTGGGGCTCGTGCTTGAGGGCATTGCGCGCATCGGGGCGCGACAGCGAGATGGAGCTTCA
>Ga0209084_1002231_pt1 | contig 15267 bp, 14 predicted proteins | sample C_130820_MF_Meta_FD_187309 | JGI IMG/M metagenome (GOLD analysis project Ga0209084, IMG submission 187309) | Freshwater microbial communities from Lake Croche, Canada to study carbon cycling - C_130820_MF_MetaG (SPAdes) (version 2) | ecosystem: Environmental > Aquatic > Freshwater > Lake... | reverse complement strand
AAATTAGCACCTACAGAAGAAAGTATTGTTAAATTATTACAAGGTAAATTAGGAGATGCTTCATCAATTGCATATTTAATGCAAGCGGCAGCATTAAATGGGAATGTTTTAATTAATGAATTAGATAATTATATTCAACAATCTTTAAAAAATACAACAGAACAAAAAAATAAAGTAGCTAATTTAGCTCAAACAGCTTTCGATGAGTTTATTAAAGCTACAGGATTATCTGGAAATAATATTCAAAAACTGTATGAAAATACAGTAGAAATAGTTAAAGTGTTTGATGGTTATGATAAAGAAGGAAATCCTAAATATATTTTTCAAAAAGGTTTAGTTAGTCAACATGATAAAAAATATTTAGCTATAGCTAAAAAATACAGCTATGATATAAACGCTTTAAATAGAGAAATTTATAAAGAAAAAGATTTAAATAAAATTAACGAATTAAAAATACAGCTAAGAAAGTTAATTTTAGATAAAAAGCAATGGGATTTAGAAAATATGTTATTAAAATATATAGATGAGTATATTATAACAGAAAATTTACTAGATGAAGATTTAGGGGATGGTACAACTGTTAATTCTAGAACTCAAGGGATTTATACAAAGTTAGATATACAAAATTCCATGCTTAACTATGCTACTGATGAAACTGCTATTAATCTTATTTATGATGAAATTGATAACTTAAATTTTGAATTAAAAGAATTTCAAAATACCTTTAATAAACAAGGTATTGATTTAGAAGTAGCTAAAAAACTACAACAATATAAATCAAAAATGTCTGAAATGGTAGATTATATTCTTACAGAAGAGGGTATAGCTAACCATACCAAATACATTCTTGAATTAGATAAAAAATTTAATTCTGGTGAAATTTCTGAAGAAGTTTATAATAAGTTATTAGAAAGAGCTTATTCTGAAACATATTCTAAAGAATATTGGGAAGAAAAACAAAAATTAACCGAAGAGTTAAAAAATAAACTAGAATTAATAGCTCCACATATTTTTGAACAAAATGAAAATGTAAAACAAGACATTACTGATATTTATAAAAAAATTGAAGAGATAGCAAAACCATTAAGGGACTATAATGGGATAATTGATGGATCATTTGACCCAAATCAAAATATTAAAGAGTACCAAGAAAAAGTTCTTCAAATTAAAAAATATGAAGAACAAATAGAGGATTATAAAAAAAGTTTAATAAAATTAACAGGATTATCCCAAAATGATTTAGAGTTAGTACAAAAATTAAGAATAGATAGTTATAATTCGGATAACCAAGAAGAAAAATTAAAAATTAAAAATCAAATAGATGAGATTTACGTTAAAGCTAGAAATAATTCTATCCCAACAGCTTTAAAAGAAAGTATTAATGATACTTTAAATAAATTAAATTCTCTTACAAGATCTGAAAATACAGATTATTATAATACAGTTTATGCTGATAAATTAGCAGAAATAGATGTAGAAGATTTTTCAAAAGAAAAACCATATGTTTATATGGGTTCTGTATATAATTGGAATAAAGAATTAAATAAATGGGTGAATAATAATAATGACATTATTGATAACACAGTAATACAAGCAGATCATTCTTTTTTAGAAAGAGAAACAAAATTAAAAACAACTGATTGGTTTAAAAATAATCATATTTGGAAAAATATATTTAATGAAGGGTCAGGTAAAATGGAAGAAATACCTGTACCTATTTATATTTGGAGAAAATCTAAACCTACAGATGATAAATATATTAAAAAAGAACCAGCTTTTAGATTTAAAACTAGAAAAGTTAAAGATGAATTTTTAACAAAATCAGATTATTTACCTAAAAAAGGTAAATTTGTAAATGAAAATTACAAAAAACTTTCAGTTGCTGAAAAAAAGTTTTTGACATTTATGACTGATTTATATACTTCATTTCAAGATGAAATTTTACCAAAAGGAAAAAGACCAGGATTAATGTTACCAACTATTACTAAAACTGCTTGGGATAAAATGCAAGATTTTAATCAGGAAAAATTAAAACAAGCAGTAAAAAATGTAGGAGAGTCTGCAAAAAGATTAGTTGTTCCCACAAGTCAAGATGTGGATTATTTATATGGTGAAAAAAATCATGATATTTTTGGAGATTTGCCAATTTTATTTACATCTAAATTAGATGCTGAATTACAATCTTCAGATGCTTTAAAATCTATTTTAGTTTTTATAGGACATTTAATTGATTATAAACAATTAAAAGAAACAAAACCTTTAGCAGATGCTTTATTACTTACTGTAAGTAATCCTGAAAACGCACCTGTTAAAAATCCTGAGTTATTTCAAAAAATGTTAAAAACAGTAAAACTATTTAACTCTAACCCAGAAGAAGAAAAAATAAAAGGAACTTCTGTTATGCAAAAACATATAGAATCTATGATGAATAGATTTTATTATAATAAACATCAAGAAGAAGAAGTTTATGGTGGGGTGAATTTTGGAAAAATAGTTAACAATTCTTTAGGTTTTGCATCTGTAGGTATATTAGGAGGTAAACCATTTGCAGCTTTAAAAAATAGTTTTGCAGGAAAAATGCAAATTTTTCTTACATCACAACTATTAAAAGAAAAAATATACACACCAACTGCATTAGCTAATGCCCAAAGTAAAACACCAAAAATATTAATAGATTTAACCTCAGATTATTTAAAAGCTGGTAATCATACATTTTACCATCAACTTTTAAATAAATTTGATGCATTTCAAGGACATTTTACTAATGAATTTGGACAAAGGATAACTGCTACATCTTTAAAAGAAGGTTTAAATTTTACCAATATTATGATGATTCCTAAAAATATGGTGGAAATAGAACAACAAGTTATTAATGCTTATGCTGTATTAAGAACAATACAAGTTAAAAATAAAGATAGTTTTGTTCCTTTATCAGAAGCTTTTACATTAAAAGGTGGTGTTATAACCCCAAAATTTGAAATACCTCAAAAGACTATAGAAGAAGCAATTAATAAAATTAAATATGCCAATATAGTAACTAATGGTAACTTTAATAAAATGGATGCAATTGTTGCACAACAATATGGTTTAGGCAGAATGTTGTTATTTATGAATAAATGGATAGCACCAATGTTACATTATAGATGGGGGGAAACTACTTATAATGCATCTATTAATGAAATTACAACAGGGTATCAAAGATTATTTATGAGAAGAATAATGGAAGATATTTTTAAAGATCGGATTATCCCTTTAAGTAATATGAGTAATTATACAGAAGATGAAAAAAGAGCAGTTTGGACAAATGCTTATGAAATGGGTATTATTTTATCTTTATCTTTATGTTTTGCAACTTTAGGAGGTAATGATCCAGATAAATATAAAAAATTAAAACAAGATCCAAATTCTTATTGGAAAGCACAATTAATGAGTATGATATTATCTGTAAATCAAGAAAATCAAAATATACATCCTATTTTTGGTATAGATAATATTGCACAAAAAGTTAAATCGCCTTTCCCAGCAGCTAGATTATATGAAAATGTAACTAAATTTTTATTTGATTTAAAACTTTGGGATGAAAGTGTGTATTACAAAAAAGATACAGGTTTATATAAAGAAGGAGATTGGAAAGGATTAGCAGCAATTTATAAACTAACAGGTATAGAAGGACTTAAATTAACTTTAAATTCTGAAGAACAATTAAAACGTACAGAACAATCACAATTTATAAAATAAAACAATGATAATTTCAATTCCGCATGGTGGGTTTATTAATATTGATGATGATTTATATTGGTCATTATCAGATCAAAAACTTCAAGAACTAGAAGATAAAATAAAAATGGGTTTTTATGATTTAGATGATACAGATCCACTTTATTCAAAAAGAACTACAGAAGAAGATTTAGATTTAAATCTATTTGAAGAGTAATGTAAAAAATTATTCTTTATTATAAATCTTTTTTCGTAAATTATAGTATAAATACTATATAATATGACAAACAAAATGACTAAACCAGCACCTAAAAAACCTATGAAACCTAAAAAAGGTACTAAATGTTAAGAAGATGAGTAATGAATTAACTATTATATGTAAAAAATGTAATATTAATAAACCTTATTTTGAATTTTATAAAGCTTCAAAATATGAAGGCTTCAGATCAAAGTGTAAAACTTGTTATTTAGAAGAAAGTAAAAAACAAAAAGCAGTTTATAGAAGTAAATTAGAAAATAAACTAAAAGCAACTAAATATAATAGGGAATATTGGGAAAAGCACAAAGAAATTGATAAAGAAAAATATAAACTTAAAAGAGAAAAATACAAAGAAAAAAGAAATTTATTAAGAAGAGAAAAGTATAAAAATAATGTTCATTATAATATTGAACATAGATATAGAACTAGAGTACAATCTTTATTAAGACATCATAAATTTCCAGGAGAAAGAAATTTTGATTATTTAGGTTGTACTAAAAAAGATTTTATACAATATATTGAAACTTTTTTTAATGAAAAAATAAACTGGAATAATAAGAATGAATGGCATTTAGATCATATATTACCTTGTTGTTCATTTGATTTAAGTAAAGAAGAAGATAAAAAGAAATGTTTTCATTATACAAATCTAAGACCTTTACTAGCTAAAGATAATAGAGAAAAAATAAAATCTGACTTAAAATTAAAAAATAAAAATAAAAACAATGAAAAAACAAATTAAAATTGTAAAAATTATTAAAAATTCATGTGGGAATGGTGGGGGATGTTTTATTAAAAATCGTGTATTACCAATCTGTTAATTAAAAAATAAAAATAAAAACAATGGCTAACCAGCTTTACATACAAGAAGGTGTAGTTTCTACAGGCACTAAAAAAAGTGTTTTTGCTCAGTTCTTTGATATGAAAAAATGGACTACTAACCTATTAACCGAGTATGGTTTAATAGCTGGTGACCCATGTTGTGTATCAGGCTCAAGTGGAGTAAGTGGAAATATTTCAAACGCTAAATATTCTGTTTATAATAATTTAGTAGCCAATGGAAATTGTTTATATGATAATGGAGCTATACATGGACCTATACCAACAACATTAGTATTAAATTATGGGGTAAACGTAATTATAACAACTACAACAACTAATTATGCTTGTAAATTACCACAGCCAGTAACAGGAAAAGTAGTATTAATAAGTAATACTTCACTCTATCCATTATATGTATTTCCATCCAATATTGGAGGTAGTATAAATAAACTAGCAGTTGATGCACCATTTATAGTTCCTGCTGATGGAAATACTTACCAAATAGTATGTACAAAAAATCCAACACCAGGTGCATGGACTGTATTATCTTCCCCATCAACAAGTCAAATATTAATGCCAGTAGTAAATATAGCACATGTACAAGGCACAGCAGATTCTTATAGTGTATCAGATACTACTATTACTAATAATTCAGGAAATACATTAGCTCTTGGTTTAGTTAACGGTCCAAATTATGTTGCAAGATGTTATCCAAGTAGAGCAGCATGGTTATCTTTACCGACTCAAGCTACAGGTACTTATATGAAAGTATATTCAAATGTATTAGCTACTGATTTAGGTGCACAATTTAGTGGTAATATTATTTATGTTACAAAGTTTTATTCTGAACAAACTTCTCAAAGTAATATAAATAATAGTACAGGTACATCATTTGTTGGATTTTGTAATCCTCCTGCTGACATAATAAACTTTGGTCCAGAGTATCCTCTTCCTGTTTCATCAACAACAAGTAGTACACAATCGCCTTTAGCAATAGGTGATTTAAATACATTATCTGCTACAGGATTTGAGCTATATGGTCCTGGAGAAGCAGGATTAGGTCTAGACCCTAGGGTATTTTCTGGTGGTTGGAATAAAGGTACTTTTTATGTAGTATATGGAATATATATTCCTGCAAACGCAGTAACAAAAACATATAGCTTTCAAATCATACAAGAATATTTTTAATAACTATAATAATGAACAATCAACTTTATATTCAAGAGGGCGTAGTTTCTACAAGTACTAAGAAAGGTGTCTTAGCTCAACTTTTTGATATGAAAAAGTGGGTTACAAATTTGTTAGTTGATTACGGTTTAATAGCTAATGATCCTTGCTGTTTATCAGGAGTAACTGGAATAAATGGTAATATATCAAATGCAAAATATGCTGTTTATAATAATTTAACAGCAAATGGAACAAGCGCAAGTACAACCTTAGTGTTGAACTATGGAGTGAATATAGTTACTTCGGTTACGCTTAGTAATTATGCTTGTAAGCTACCTCAACCTGTAACAGGACAAGTAGTAAGAGTAATTAATTCATCAACCTTGCCTTTAGTTTTATATCCATCAAATGTTGGTGGTAGCATTAATAATCAACCGATAAATCAACCTGTAACTATACCACCGAATGGCTCTATTTATGAATTTATTTGTATTGTAAACCCAATGCCTGGTGCTTGGACTTGGAGTAATCCTGCTACAAATGAATATAATAGTGGGATAATTACTGTAAATACAACAGGGACAAATAAGTTTATTGCAGCATCAGATGCTAATAATTTCATTGAAAATACAGGCGTAGTTTCATCAACAGCTTGGACTGTTGATGCTTTAAGTAAACCATTGCAACAGTCGGGGGGAGTATTTAAGCCACAAACAGCATGGAAAGGAATGACTAAAATAAAAGTTTACACCAATCTAAGTGCAACTTCACAAAACACAAGATTTGTATTGGCTGCTGCTTATGGGTCTAATTATTATGACCCAGTAACAGGAGCATTTGTTAATTTTTTTTTATCCGCAGGGAATTATAGCCCTTTGGCATATTGCAATCAAACAATCGCAGGCGCATCATTACCACAAGGGACATTGACACCTAATATTGGAGATGCAGGTACTTGTTGGGGTGAAGTTTCTTTTAATGGAGGATATGTTGGGGATGCGTTTAATGCGCTAATATCAAATCCTGGGACACCACCCCCAAGCCAAGTAAATGAATGGCTTTGTTCGGCAATTAGCTTCAATATATCACCTGCACAATCCCTAACAGGTTTCAAATTTCAATTTTTTATAGAATACTTTTAATTAAAAAAATAAAATAAAATAAAAATGGCTTTATCTTTCTTTATCCAAAGAGGAAATGTATTTACTGGTAATAAATTACCAAATTCTAGGACACTTGCTCAATTATTTAATGTTACTAAATGGTTGAAACAAGCTTTGATGCAATTAGGTGTACCTTATTTTGATACTTGTGCTACAGATAATACAGGAACTCCTTGTTCTGCTCCAGCTTATGCTGCTGCAATTTCTTCTTGGACTACTTCAACAAGACCAACTGTAGCAACAGGAATGTTAGCTGTAGGTTTCAATACTACTACTTCTAAAGTAGAAGTTTGGAATGGTTCTGCTTGGGTAGGTGTAGCATTATCTTAAAAAATTAAAATCAAATCATGGGACCATTTTCATGGAATTCTAATCAGAATACTCCGCAGTTACCCCCATATTCATTATACTTAAAATCAGGAGTTTCAACAGTAAATTTTGATTCTTTTGGTTTTGATGTAAGAAAGTATGTAAAGGAACTATTAGCTTATTTATATGTACCCACATGGGATGAATCTTGTCAAGGAGATTTTAAACCTTGTTCATGGGTTGCATTACCTTATTGTGGTACAAGTGCATTAGATATATATAATGTAAGTGGTGGTGGTGTTCAAATCAGAACTCAAAATAATAATAAATGGTTTTTTTCTGATGCAGGTACTTTATCTGTACCAAATGCAATTATATTTCCTGATGGTACAAGTATTTCTTCAGGCTCAGGTTTCTCTGGTTTAAAATTAAGTGATGGTACTACTACATTAAATTCAGTATCTTTTCTTACTATATCTGGTGGAACTTTATCAGGTACAGCTAATAATGCTGTAATAACAATTAGTGGTAGTTCAGGTACTTCCTTATCAGGCATAGGTTATGCTAAAGTATCTGGTACAACTATTAATTATATTTCAAGTATTTCTAATTCAGATTTGTTAAATAGTCAAGTAACTATTCAAGGTTTACCTGTATCTTTAGGTGGGGCAATTAACCCTATATCAGGTTTAGGTTTTGTTAAAGTTTCTGGAACCACATTATCGTATGATAATACATCTTATTACCCTATTACTAATCCTAGTGGGTTTACCAACAATTTAGGAACAGTTACTTCAATTGGGTTAACTGTACCAAATGCTTTTACAGTTAATCCTTCTAGTATTACTACATCAGGAATATTTGCTATAACAGGTGCAGGTACAACAAATCAATATGTAAGAGGAGATGGTAGTTTAGCTACATTCCCAACTATACCAACAGTTGGTACTTGGGGTACTTTAAACTATCCTACATGGACTACAGGAACACCATTTGTAAAAATGACTGCTGCTGGTACATTTGCTTTAGATACTAATACGTATTTAACATCAGCTGTTACATCTGTTACAGCAACATCACCTATTACTTCTTCAGGAGGTAATACACCTATTATTTCTACAAGTATGACTACTGGTAATTTAATTGGTAGATATTCTTCAGGAACAGGTGTAATGCAAGAAATTACTATAGGTAGTGGTTTATCTCTATCATCAGGAGGTACATTAAGTAATTCAGCAACATATACTTCTCCTCTTATTAGTAAAGGAGATGTATTTGTTAGAAATTCTTCTGGTGATACAAGACTTCCAGTAGGATTAGATACGCAAGTATTAGTAGCTGATAGTACAACTACAACAGGATTAAAATGGACAGCTCAATCTGCTGCTACACCAACAGGTTATTATGGAGCATTTGAAGATAATACTACTCAAACAGCTGCTGCAATAAATACTCCATATGCTATGAATATTGGTATTACTGACTTAAGTAATGGAATAACAATAGTAAGTGATGGTAGTAATTTAACTAGAATTACTATTGCTAATACAGGAGTTTATAATATTCAGTTTTCAGCACAATTTGATAGAACAAATAGTGGCACTGATTCTGTTGATATATGGTTAAGAAAAAATGGAGTAGATGTACCTGGAAGTGGAGGTAGAATAGTTTTAGCAGGAAATGCAGCATCATCTGCAATAATAGCTTCTTGGAACTATGTATTAAATACAGTTGGCGGAGATTATTATCAATTAATGTGGAGTACACCAGATACTCATGTTAGATTATTATATGAAGCTGCTCAAACATCTCCATTTGCTCATCCAATAATACCTTCTGTTATTCTAACAGTTACACAACAAGCAGGTATAATGGCAGGTACAGGTATAACTGCAATTAATTCATTAACAGGAGCAGTTCAAACTTTAATAACAGGAAATACAGGATCTAGTTTTAATATAGTATCTTCAGGTTCTACCCATACTTTTAATTTACCTACAGCAACTTCTGCTGTAACTGGAGCTTTATCTTCTGCTAATTGGACTACATTTAATAACAAACAAGCACAAATAAGTGGTACTGGCTTTGTAAAAGCATCAGGAACTACTATTGTTTATGATAATACTGCTTATATTAGCAGCACAGGTATAGCAGGTATGACATCAGGTCAATTACCTATTGCTAACAGTGCAACTACTATTAATTCTTCTATTGCTTATTCTTCTTCTCCAACAGCTTCTAATATAGTGCAATTTGATGCTAATTCTAATTTATTAGCTAATAATATACTTGATGGGTACACTACTACTACTACAGCAGCAAGTACAACTACACTAACAGCAGGCTCAACAGGAATACAATATTTTACAGGTTCTAATACACAAACAATTGTTCTACCATTATCTACTACAATGGTATTAGGACAACAATATACTATTGTAAATAAATCAACAGGTAACTTAACTATTAATTCAAGTGGCGGTAATTTAGTACAAACATTAACAACAGGTCAATTTTGTACTATTACCTGCATACTAACTTCAGGAACTACAGCAGCTTCTTGGGATAGTATAATATCTGTAAGTAGTGGAATGATAAATCCAATGACAACATTGGGAGATATTATTTATGAAAATGCAACCCCAGCACCTGCAAGATTAGCAGGTAATACAACTACTGTTAAACAATTTTTAACACAAACAGGAAACGGAACAATATCTGCTGCCCCAGTTTGGTTTGATTTATTCAACTCAACAAATACGTTTACTGCGCAAAATACATTCAATAGCAATTCACCAACTATATTTGGTGCTGGTGGTGGTGCGACTTCAACACAAACTCAAATAAGCGTATATCAAAACGAGGCTGCTTATGGCAACTATTCTCAAATAACTTTTTATAGTGCAACATCTACAAGAGCAGCCATAAGAAATGCAATATCGTCTGCTGGTGGTAGTGGTGGTAATGCTTCTGGATTTTTAACTTTAATGGTAGCTGCGGGGGCAAGTGCAACATTATATCCTGCACTTGCTGCATTTAATACAAATCTAATAGGCAATACTGCTTTAAATACAAGCCCAATATATGTCGCACTAACAACGCCAGTGTATAATACATATACATCACCAACAGCATTGGTTGATATTTCAAGTTCAACAACAACAATGGCTTCATTAAGATTAAGAGCTGGTACAGCTCCAACATCACCAAATACTGGTGATATGTGGAATGATAGTACACAGAAGTCTTTATATCATTATAATAATGGTATGAATGAGAATATTTCTACAGTAGGATTTACACAAACAGCTTCTGCAACAGTAGCAAACACTACAACAGAAACAAGTATTTTATCAACAGGTGTAGGTACTAAAACACTTCCTGCAAACTTTTTAGTTGCTGGTAAAACAGTAAGAATAAAAGTGGAAGGGTATGTCTCTAACTTATTAACACCTACAATTCAAATAAGAGTTAAATTAGGATCTACGGTAGTGTTAGATACTACAGCAGTTACTATGACTACTATTACAGGGAATAGAAGATTTAATGCAGAGAGTACAATCACTTGTAGAACTACAGGGGCATCTGGAACAGTATTCTCACAAGGAGAAGCAAGATATTTTACTATAGCTTCAACTGCTAATAGTATTGATATGATAAATACTGCTGCTACAACAATTAACACCACTACTACACAAGCAATAGATGTTATGGTTACTTGGGGTACAGCAAATGCTTCCAATAGTATTACATCAACAAACGCAACAATAGAAATTTTAAATTAAATAACATGATAACAATTAATGAGCCTTTAACAATAGCACAAACCCAAACATGGGTTGTAACAGATGTTCATCAAGTATTTAACAATGAAAATAAATTGTGGTGCTCTGTAGTTACTTATACTATGTATAATGAAAATAATGAATTTATAGATACTTATGAATTAAGATATTCTAATGAGGATTATAATAAATGGTTTAATGATTACAATTCAGGTGTTTTTTTATTACAAAATTTATTAAATGCTAAAAATATTACAGCCACTCTCGATAACAATGTTGCTGAAGAATTTTTAAACTCTATATAAAACATTATTTAAAATTACCTATGAAGTCTATTATCCTAACAGCAACTTTATCCGCAATTAACACAGAATTTAATTTTTTACCTAACTCCTATTTATTATTAGCTATTTTCTTTTTAGTAGGTTTAGATTTTTTAACAGGTGTTCTTAAATCAAAAATATTAGGGATAGAAAGAACATCTAAAAGGTATAGAGAAACACTTCAAAAATTTATACAATATGGTGGGGCTATTTTAATAGCTGTTACTTTATCTTTTATGATTAAAGATGTACCTGATCTACAAAGTTTAAGTTTTTTTTCCACTTATATTAACAATATTATTTTAATGTTTATTATGTGGGTAGAAGTTTTATCTAATTTAGAAAACTTAACAGCAATAGATACTAAATCCCCTATTTCAAAATGGGTATTTCAACCATTAAAAAATATTCTAACTTTTCAATTAAACATAAAAACTAAAACAGATGAGCAAATTATATCAGATTATTATAATAATCTTAGTGCTGATAAGTAGTTATTTTATTTTTTCATTAAAAAAGGAAAACCAAACACTTTTAAATGCAAAATCATTAGTAGAAGATACTCTTTTTAAAGAAAGAAAATTCAAGGATAAACAAGGAAACCAACATACTGAAGTTGTTACAAAACCTATAGATAAAAAAAACTCAAGTATTGTATTTGGTAAAATAGCAAAAGATTTAAATGTAAAACCTTCAGATGTAAAGAATCAAACAGATGCTAGGACAACTATTGATACTACTGTTATTACTAAAACTGATACTTTATACCTTCCATCAGGTAAAAAAGAAGTAAGGAAATCATATGTAGATACATGGAATGATATAGCTTTTTATAATGATTCTCTTCATATTTCAATTATAGATGAATTAACTATTACATCATTTAAAAAACGTACTAAATTTTGGCATTTATCTAAAACAGATTTACTAGATGTTGAAAATAAAAATCCATTAATTACAATATCTGATGTAAAAAATTGGGCATCAGTTAAACCCACACCAGTATTTATTATAGCACCTTGTTTTGGATTAGGCTATTCTTATGATATAAAATTACACCCTTTCATTGGAGTTTCTATATCTTATTATAAACTTAGTTTAAAAATATATTAATTATGTTATCTGAATTAACAAAATCAACCCAAAATTTTTTAAATTGGTATTTATCTTTAAAGTTAATAGCGGATGGAGCAGAGGGTATTCAAACAAAAACAGCTAAAAAACAAGCTATTTTAAAAATAAAAGAAGAGTTATTATCAAAACAATATTTGTGGTTTGATAATAAAGTTAATCTTATTGGTTTTAGATTAAGTAAAACTTATACAGATAGATTGTCTGATTGGTTTATAGTAGCTACTAATGATGATATTAATGTATGTCCTGCATCTACAGTAGCTGGTAGCTATTATGTTTACAATCCAGTTTCTACTGGAGGTATAACTGGTACTGCTATTTTAGCAGAAGGGCAAAATATTGATGCTTGGCAATTTGTAACAAAACAAGATTGGTCAACATTATGGTTAAAAACTCCTTATTTTCAACAAATAAAACCTGTAAAAATTTACAGAGATACTAATAAAAATTCTATTATTGATGAAATTAATATGCCTACACAAATAGGTTTATTTGGTATAAATTTACATACAGCAGGATTAAATTATGTAGTTTATAATTGGAGTGCTGGTTGTCAAGTTAATTACAAGCCATGCTGGTTAGAGCTTTTAGCTAAATATAATTTTAAAAATGGAGATTATTTTTCTTACACTTTAATTAATAAATCATGATAGACTTTATTAAATCCTTATTATCATCAGCACCAGATAGTGCATCTGTAAAAAGATTTATTTCTTTGTCTGTAGTGTATGCTTTAATAGGGGCATTATATATAGCTATAGGATATTTTATTTTTACACACAAGACATTAATTGTACCAGATAATATAATTACAGCACTTTATATTTTAGGTGGTGCAGCTATAGGTGGTACAGCAGTAGAAAAATTTTCAGGGATAAACAAAGATCAACAATAATATGACAAATTTACCAACAGGAAATAAAGCTTTTGGGACTGTATATATCAGTTCTTTTACAGCAACAAGTGTAGCTAATATACAAACACAATTAACATCACATATCAATGCTTGGAGTAATGCCTATGGTAAAAGATATGATGATTTATATTTAAACTATTGTTTTATATCAGGTACTTCATTTTCAGGTACTATTATGATTAACAGATACTCATAAAGTATTAAACTTAATCTAGAAATAAAAAAGCCCTGTAGTTTTTAATTACAAGGCTTTTTGTGTTTTATTTATTTTATAAATATTAAATTTTCAGCATTTTTATGAAATAGTTTAAATTGATATTTTTCACAATATTCAATATATTTTTTATCATTAATACTATTTGTTTCTACAATTACCATTTGACAATTATATTTATTTAAATCTATTTGAGTAAGAATTTCATAATCTAATCCTTCAACATCAATAGAAATTAAATTAAATTCTGGATTGTATAAATTTTTAATAAAATCATTAAAATTAAACCCATAGACTGATACTTCAGTGAATTCTACATTTATAGCTTTCCATCTATTTGTACTTTCTTTTAATAAAGAAGAGACAATTGAAATATCTTTACCATTAGGTATATGTGGTCCACTATCATATAGTGTTACTTTTTGTTGTGGTTTATCTTTTTCTAATAAGGCTATATTAAAACATTGAACTTTTGAATTATTTTTATGTAATTCTGATAATAAATTAAAAGCTTTAATACTAGGTTCAACTAAAATACCATTCCAACCATTTTCAATTACTTTTAAAGAATTACTAAAAGTCTTTCCATCATTAGCACCAATATCTAAAACTGTTAAATCATTAGTTTTAAAATAATTTAATATTATTTCTTCTTCATTATTTTGTGAGTACATTCTTTAATTTTTTAACATCTAAAGGAAATTGTGTTTTTAAATATTTATCATAAACTAAATAATCTTCATTAAAAACCTGATTAGCTATCTCATATTGACTATCTTGTTTACTTTTATTATTTGCTGGATGTAAATGTTCAAAAATTACATTATTAAAATATTTTAATATTTTTAAAGAATTGCCTAAATCATACCAAAAATTATCTATAAACATATGCTTTAATCCTATTGGCACTATATAACCAATAGTTGTTATTATGTTTGAAGATAAACATACAGCAGTTGGTAAATTACTTCTTTGTAATAAATCATTACCATATAAAATAGCTGTATTATTTTTTATAAAAAAATTTAAAAACTCAGATTCCCATTTAGTTTTAATAATATGATCATCTCCAAAAAAAGCAATATATTTATATTTATCACAATATTTCAAAGCAATATAGTTTAATTTTGGTGCTAATCTTTCTCTTTTAGAAATATCTAAAATCACATTATCATATTCTTTATATTTATCTTTCTCATCTTCATCTATAGCTAAACATAAATCACTATAACCTTCTGTATTTTCTTTCCAATTTTCAATAAATCTTTCTACATTACTTGTTCTATCACTATCCCCACATCTTGAAGGAAGTATAATTAAAATTTTATTTTTCATAAATTTAATTTACGTATTTTAACCAATTACCATCTACATATCTTTTATCAGGAACCCCTAATGTTTCATCAACAGCTTTACTAACATTTCTAATATGAGAGTATGAATACATCATTTCTCCTG
>Ga0209084_1002229_pt1 | contig 15285 bp, 9 predicted proteins | sample C_130820_MF_Meta_FD_187309 | JGI IMG/M metagenome (GOLD analysis project Ga0209084, IMG submission 187309) | Freshwater microbial communities from Lake Croche, Canada to study carbon cycling - C_130820_MF_MetaG (SPAdes) (version 2) | ecosystem: Environmental > Aquatic > Freshwater > Lake | place... | reverse complement strand
ATTCCTGCGTCTTGATTCTGCTTATTTATTTAAGCCCTGAGAACAGTAGTAAAGCGCGCAACCTCCAGCTTTAAGCGACTTGGAAACGTATATTTTCTGAAAAATATTACTTGGTGCCCGAGACCGGAATCGAACCGGTACGCACGTTATTCACGTTGCGGCGGATTTTAAGTCCGATGTGTCTACCTATTTCACCACTCGGGCCCTTGGGGCGCCTGCCAAGGCATGGCAAGCACGGGCGCATTTAAAGCTCAGGCGGCGATTCTACCTAGGGAGCGGTTTCGGTTCAGCCAGCCGTCGATTCGGGCAACGGTCTGATCCACCGCCTCCGAATGCAGTCCGTGCTGAGCCGCCACAAGTTGAATCAACAAGTCGATCCGCTCGATGTGCGTTGCCCCGCCCGCCAGTGAGCGTGCGGCCGATGAGGGCTTGAGAAGGCCCTGGGCGGCGGCGGCGTACTTCTCAAAGGGCACCATGTCCTCTGGCGCGGCGCCGAGCAACTCGCACAATGCGGTCACCCAGGTGTAAACCTCCCATGACTGCGCCACGTCCCCGTGGACCGCACGCTCGATAGGCTGGACGCTTTCCTCCAGAACACAGCGGTAATTGCCGGTCATCAGCATGCTCCATTTTGCTAGCGGAACAAACAAAGATTCGTGGAACTTGAGTTTTACCGGTAAATCAAGCGACTCGCCATCGACTACGAGACGCGCCGCCCCGATGTCGTCCTGCAGACGCTGCAGCAGCGCGTTGTGCGCCGCGTCATCAAAACGGGCGACCTTAAAGTTGGTCGGCAAACCCACTTGCAGCACATTGGCGGGCTCCTCCGGAGGCCGAAAAGCCTGGGGATCGGGGCTGCAAAGCGTCATCAGGCCAGGCACAAAGGCGTCCCACAAGTCCGGATCGAGGAAGCTAGGGCGGCAGGCGTGGGGGTCGATTCCTGCAATTCGCGCCAAATACGGCAATGGCGGCATATTCATGATGGACATGCAAGGAATCTTGGCCTTGGCAATGGACTGCATCAATTGACGCACCTCAGGGTCACTGTATTGCGGCTCCTGCATGGCCAGGCAAACCAAATCGTAGTCCGCCACCTCCACCTGAGCCGGACTTTTTGCGTCCAGGGTCCCTGCGAGTTGACGTGAGTCAATCTCCACCATCGCAGCGCGCCCTTTGACGGGCATGCGCACACGCGTCCCTTCTTGATTGATCAGTGCAGCTGTTTTATCACGACAAACCAAGGTCACATGGTGCCCGGCCATTAATAACTTGCTGCCCAATAGCGACCCATAAGAGGCGCCCAAAATCAGTACCTTGTAATTCGTAGCCACAAATATCCCCTTGAAGTTGAAATCATTGCTTTTGCACGAAAAGTGGCCGCATCAAGTGCGTAGGCGTCACGCAAAACCCAAAATTTTAGCTTTTTAAGCGAAGATAGTTGGGTAAACTGCTTTATCCGTACTTTTTAGTAGACCAATCACGATGCAAAGTATTCAACACACAGGGTTTTGGGACCAATGGCAGTTGCTTTTTGTACTGGCTCTGATCGCTGCGGTTGCATCTAATTTTGCATTTCAGTTTGTACGCGCAGGGCTTGAACTTCGGATCACCTTGGACGAAGCCATCGACGGCCTGCGTCGTCTCAAAGCGCAAGCGACTGACGGTGCCATTGCGCTGGAGGAGGTGCAATCGCAGGTCATGCACAGTCCGCGCATGGCCCACCTGTGGGCGCAATACACCCATTGCCTGCATGTGCCTTGGGACCAAACGGCCTTAGCGAGCAATGGTGCGCGCAGCGCAAGTCGCGTGCAGGTGCTTTCCGAAATGTTTTTCGCAGCCATGAAGGCCAAGTCCGGCGGGACCGTGGTAGACATGAGCAACATCGAGCAGCAGGTGGCCAACGATCCACATTTGTCTGACCTGTGGGCCCAATATTCCCAGGCCCTGGACACCTTGGGCCAAGAACCCGAGCCCACGCCCACCCGCGCGCGGCGCTGGCGCGCGTCGGCGCTGTCAGAGACTTTCTTTTCGGAGCATGCGCTGGTAGATTCGCCCCTGCGCTCCGATTTTTACAAACACCTGCCAGGCATATTGACGGGCTTGGGCATCATCGGAACCTTTTCAGGCCTGATCATGGGACTGGTGCATTTCGATGTGTCCAACCCGGAAAGCACCCAAGCTCAACTGAGCGTGCTGGTGCAAACCGTGGGACAGGCTTTTTTTGTATCTGCCTTGGCCATTTCTTTGGCCATGCTATTTACTTGGATTGAAAAAGCACTACTGACCGCCCGCTACGCGCAAGTCGAAATACTGCAAAACCTGCTCGACAGCATGTTTGAGGCCGGCTCTGGCCAGGAAAACCTAGAGCGTTTGGTCGTGGCCACCGAAGCCCAGGTGACGCTGCTCAGCGACCTGCTCGATGCCATGCGCAGCGCAGCACTGCCCCTCAAGCGCTGAAATCCGGGTCCATGTTTAACCTGCAAACGCCCCGCAACAGACGCGCCAAGGACGAGGCAGAAAAACCGTTTTGGATCTCCTTCTCCGACCTGATGACGGCTTTGATGGTTCTGTTCTTGATTGCCATGGCAGTGGCCCTGATGGTACTGACACAAGGCCTGCGCACCATCGAAGACAAGCGACGCGACCGGGAAGATTCCATCAAAGCCTGCATCGCCGACATGGAAGGCCTGGCCCGGCGCAGCGAATTTGCGGGCGTCAAGATTAGCGGCCACACCATCGACTTTGGGCCATTGGCCGAATTTCGTAAAAATGGCAACCAACTTTCCGAAGAACGCATGGCGTTTTTGCGCGCATTTGTGCCCAAAGTCTTAGAGGTATCGCGAAAGCCCAATTGCCAGCAGTGGCTGCGCCGCTTTGTGGTGGAGGGTTTTGCCAGCCAGGAGGGTTCGTACCTGCACAACCTTAACCTCAGCCTAGAGCGCTCTGAACGCGTCTTGTGCGTACTGCTCGATGCCAGCGCCCTCAACGCACCCAGCCGGTCAGACCGCAAAACGATCCGCCAACAGTTTCTGGTGGGCGGGTCCTCTTTTAACGCCGCCATTCTCGACAAACCCGAAAAAAGCCGCCGCGTTGCCCTGCGTCTGGAGTTTAAGGACTTGCGCACGGTATGCGAAAAAGGCGATGTCGACTGCGAAGATGCCGAAACACCGCCCATCCCCTGGGATGATGACTCAAAATGCCCGGTGCTAAGCCGGTAAGTCGTCGCGCAAACTCATTGCCTCTCCTCTTGCGTGCACCACTTGCGGGCTTTCGCTTCGTAGTCGCTTCGGGTTTGTCCGGTGGCCTCTGAAATGCGCCAAGGCGTCTTCTCGGAATTGGAATCCCATACTTTGAGGCGAGACTGTACGCAACGGTCGACGGGACTTTCGCCACATGCAGCGACTGCAACCGACAAAAATACAACCATGCAATAGAAAGCAGGCCATTGCCGGATTCCTAGGCTGGATTTGAGATCGTAAATCTTTCGATAGATCACCTAATTTGCGGCTCCAAATTGCAGCACTTGCCGCCTCAAACGCGGCCATAGCCTGGTTGATAGGAAGTCGGACGGCTCAATGGTACGCCAAGCTTTTAAATACAGGTAGATTGTTGGAGGCGCGGTCCGGAGTCGAACCGGACTAACCGGATTTGCAATCCGGGGCATAACCGCTTTGCTACCGCGCCGTATCCAGGGCAAGCCTTGCGAAGAATTTCAAGGCTATGAAAAAAGGGAAGCACCAGGCTTCCCTTTAGGAATGTGGAGCGGGAAAAGAGTCTCGAACTCTCGACCTCAACCTTGGCAAGGTTGCGCTCTACCAACTGAGCTATTCCCGCGAAACGTCTTGAATTATAGCGTTTAATTTCCGTTTTTTTACTTTCAAGAAAGCAATTTCCTATTTTTCCCTTTAGTGCTTCAGGCTGTCAATGACCGGGGGCTCCGCTGCCGCTGCCGGCACCACCGCTGGGACCGCCTCGACCGGCTCCTCGTCGGGCAAAGGCACCGGCTGGGATACCAGTGCGAGTTCCAAGACCTGATCAATCCAGCGCACGGGCACGATTTCTAGACCGCTTTTCACGTTGTCAGGAATTTCCTGCAAGTCCTTGGCATTGGCTTCGGGGATCAACACCAGCTTGATGCCTCCACGCAGCGCAGCCAGCAGTTTTTCCTTCAAGCCGCCAATTTCGGTAATTTCTCCCCGCAGGGTAATTTCTCCGGTCATGGCTACGTCGCCGCGCACGGGGATTCCGGTCAGTGCGGACACGAAAGCAGTCGCCATCGCGGCACCAGCGCTGGGGCCATCCTTGGGTGTGGCGCCATCAGGCACGTGGATATGAATATCTCTCTTTTCAAAGGCTTCGTCGTTAATGCCTAAACGCCGCGCGCGGCTGCGCACCACCGTGCGGGCGGCCTCCACCGACTCTTTCATGACGTCGCCCAGGGAGCCGGTACGGGTGATGACCCCTTTGCCCGGAATCAGCGCGGCCTCGATGGTCAGCAAGTCGCCACCGACCTCCGTCCAGGCCAGGCCGACGACCTGCCCCACCTGGTTTTGCTCCTCGGCGCGGCCGTAGGTGTACTTTTGCACACCAAGGTAGTCGTTCAGGGTGTCGGCGTCTACGATTACCTGCGGCTTTAGTTTCTTAAGCAACAAGGCTTTGACGACCTTACGGCAGATTTTGGAGAGTTCACGCTCCAGCGAGCGCACGCCCGCTTCCCGTGTGTAGTAACGCACTATGTCGCGCACTGCTGCCTCGGTGATGGCTAACTCAGACTCTTTAACGCCGTTGTTTTTCATTTGCTTGGGCAGCAAATACGTCATGGCGATATTGGTTTTTTCGTCCTCGGTGTAGCCCGACAGGCGAATCACCTCCATCCGATCGAGCAAAGCTGGCGGAATTTTCATGGAGTTGGACGTCGCCACAAACATGACGTCGCTCAGGTCGTAATCGACCTCCACGTAATGGTCGCCAAACTTGTGGTTTTGCTCTGGGTCCAGCACCTCCAGCAATGCGCTGCTCGGATCGCCCCGGAAGTCGGTGCCCAATTTGTCAATTTCATCGAGCAAAAACAGGGGGTTGCGGGTGCCCACTTTAGTCAGGCTTTGCAGCACTTTGCCCGGCATAGCGCCGATGTAGGTGCGCCGGTGGCCGCGAATTTCGGCCTCGTCGCGCATGCCGCCCAGGGCCATGCGCACGTATTTGCGCCCCGTCGCCTTCGCGATGGATTGGCCCAGCGACGTTTTACCCACGCCCGGCGGCCCCACCAAACACAAAATAGGCGCCTTGACCTTGTCCACGCGCTGCTGCACCGCGAGGTACTCCAAGATCCGGTCCTTGACTTTGTCCAGGCCGTAATGGTCTTGGTTCAGGACTTTTTCGGCGTTGCCCAGGTCGTGCTTGATCTTGGTCTTGGCAGCCCAAGGCAGTCCCACCAGGACATCAATGTAATTGCGCACCACGGTGGCCTCGGCCGACATCGGCGACATCAGGCGCAACTTTTTGAGCTCGCTTTCCGCCTTTTTCAAGGCGTCTTTGGGCATCCGGGCGGCTTTGATTTTTTTCTCGATTTCCTCGATATCCGCGCCGTCTTCGCCATCGCCCAGCTCTTTTTGGATGGCTTTGACTTGCTCATTCAGGTAGAAATCGCGTTGGTTCTTTTCCATTTGGCGCTTGACGCGTCCGCGGATTTTTTTGTCCACGTTCAGAATGTCGACTTCTCGCTCGATTTGCTCAAACAAATTTTCCAGGCGCAACTTCACCCTTGAGAGCGCCAGCACCGCCTGCTTGTTTTCCAACTTCAGCGGAAGATGCGCAGCAATGGTGTCGGCTAAGCGACCCGCGTCGTCGATGCTGGCAATGGATGTGAGAATTTCCGGGGGAATTTTCTTGTTCAGTTTCACGTACTGGTCAAACTGCTGCATGACCGCGCGACGCAGGGCCTCGATTTCGCTGGCTTCGTTGCTAGACTCGTCGACGCGCGTCGGCTCAATCGGTGTGACATTGGCCATGAAATGCTGGTCGCCGTCGGTTATCAGGTTCACGTCGGCCCGCTGGTGGCCTTCGACCAAGACCTTGACCGTGCCATCGGGCAGTTTGAGCATCTGCAAAATCGTCGATACGCAGCCGACCTCGAACATATCGCCCACCGCCGGTTCGTCTTTGGCTGCCGTTTTCTGGGCCACCAGCATGATGCGCCGCTCGGCCTCCATGGCCGCCTCCAGCGCCTTGATGCTCTTTGGGCGCCCTACAAAAAGGGGGATCACCATATGAGGAAAAACCACCACGTCGCGCAGCGGCAACATGGGCAAATCTACGGGAAGCGCTTCGAGTGGTGTGTAACCGGACATGTAAAACCTCTATATATCGTCTAAATATGGCCCGGATTGCGCCAAATTCAAGCCCCAAACGCTGAAATTCCGGGCCCGCCCGCCAGCTTTGTGGCCTCGGGCAGCAGCCCGGGGGCATCTTAGGCCTTTTTGGCCACTTCCCGGTAGACGAGCAAGGGCGCCTGGTTTTCCACGATGGTGGACTCGTCGACCACCACTTTTTCGACATCGTTGCTGTCAGGCAGCTCGTACATGGTGTTGATCAGCGACTGCTCCAAAATCGAGCGCAGGCCCCGCGCGCCGGTCTTGCGGGCCAAGGCCCGTTTAGCGATTGCCCGCAGCGCCTCTGGGCGGATTTCCAGCTCGGCGCCTTCCATGGCGATGAGCTTGCTGTACTGCTTGACCAGCGCATTTTTCGGCTCGGTCAGGATTTGCACCATGGCGTCCTCGGTCAGCTCGGCCAAGGTGGCCACCACCGGCATACGGCCGACCAACTCGGGAATCAGACCGAATTTGATCAAATCCTCGGGCTCAACATCCTTGAAGGTCTCGGTCAGGCTGCGCTGCTCTTTGCTCATCACCGTCGCGCCAAAGCCGATACCCGAGGTTTGGGTGCGAGCCTCGATGACTTTTTCCAGGCCTGCAAAAGCGCCGCCGCAGATAAACAAGATGTTGGTCGTGTCAATTTGCACGAAATCTTGGTTGGGGTGCTTGCGCCCGCCCTGCGGCGGCACGCTGGCCATGGTGCCTTCAATCAGTTTGAGCAAAGCCTGCTGCACGCCCTCGCCCGAGACGTCGCGGGTGATGGAGGGGTTGTCCGACTTGCGGGAAATTTTGTCGATCTCGTCGATGTACACAATGCCGCGCTGCGCCCGCTCTACGTCGTAATTGCAGCTTTGCAGCAGCTTGAGCACGATGTTTTCCACGTCCTCGCCGACGTAACCGGCCTCCGTGAGCGTGGTGGCGTCAGCCATCACAAAGGGAACGTCCAGCATGCGCGCCAGGGTTTGCGCCAACAGCGTCTTGCCCGAACCGGTGGGGCCGATCAGCAAAATATTGCTTTTGGTCAGCTCCACCTCGTCTTTTTTGGCGCCTTCTTGGTGTCGAAGGCGCTTGTAGTGGTTGTACACCGCGACCGACAAAGTCCGCTTGGCCGGCTCTTGGCCAATCACGTAATTGTCCAAATTGCGCTTGATTTCCGACGGCGTAGGCAGTCCGCCCCTGCCATCAGCAGCCGTGGTGCTGGCGGGCAGCTCGTCGCGGATGATCTCGTTACACAGGTCAATGCACTCGTCGCACACGAATACCGACGGTCCTGCGATCAGCTTTTTGACCTCGTGCTGGCTTTTGCCGCAAAACGAGCAGTACAGGTTTTTCTCGCCGGAAGCGCCCTTTTTTTCGGCCATGTCAGTTTTTGCCTTTGCTTAACGTTGACTCAATGATAACCACATAAAAAAGGCGTCCCTCCGTGAAAAAGGACGCCTCCTGTGGCTGCAGCGCGCCCAAGGCTTAGGGACGCTTGGCGATCACCTGGTCCACCAGGCCGTAGTCCTTGGCCTCTTGTGCCGAAAGGTAATAGTCGCGCTCGGTGTCGTTGGCGATTTTTTCCAAGGGCTGGCCGGTGCGTTCGGCCAAGATTTTGTTCAGCTGCTCGCGGGTTTTGAGGATTTCGCGAGCGTGGATCTCGATCTCGGTGGCCTGGCCTTGCGTGCCGCCCAGCGGCTGATGGATCATGACTTTTGAATTGGGCAGGGAAAACCGCTTGCCCTTGGCGCCAGCGGCCAGCAAAAAGGCCCCCATGCTCGCCGCCATACCCACGCACAGCGTAGATACATCGGGCTTGATGAAGCTCATGGTGTCAAAAATCGCCATGCCGGCGCTCACAGAGCCACCGGGCGAGTTGATATAGAAGGAAATATCCTTGTCCGGATTCTCGCTCTCCAGGAACAAAAGCTGGGCGACCACCAGATTGGCCGTATGGTCATTGACCGGGCCGACCAGGAAAATGACGCGTTCTTTGAGCAGGCGCGAGTAAATATCGTAGGAGCGCTCTCCCCGACCCGACTGCTCGATAACCATCGGGACCATGCCCAGGGCTTGGGTTGGCATGCTGCCTGGCAACTCGAATTTCATATGGATAGCCTCGTTGGTAAGTAAACCGGCGCACCCGATCAGGGCACGCCGCACATTAATTTTGCCCCATCAACTCGTCAAAGGAGATGGTTTTTTCAGTGACCTTGACCTTGGAGAGGACAAACTCGGTCACATTGTTCTCGATCACCACGGACTCGACATCGCTCATGCGGTTTTGGTCGCCGTAGTACCAGCGCACCACTTCGGCCGGGTTTTCGTAGCTGGAGGCCAGTTCTTCCACGTGCTGTTTGATCTGGGCAGGCGTGGCCTGGAGCTGGTTGGCGCGCACCAATTCGCCCACGACCAGACCCAAACGCACCCGGCGCTCGGCCTGTGCGGTGAACAATTCTTCAGGGATGGGGGCGTTTTCGGCGTCTTTGACGCCGCGCTGCTTGAGGTTGGCGCGGGCATCGGCAATCAGACGCTCTACTTCGGCCTTGACGCTGACCTTGGGCAGGTCCAGCTCGGACTTGGCCATCAGCGCTTCCATCACGCCTTGCTTGTTGCGCGAGAGCAGGCGCGACTTCACTTCGCGCTGCAAATTTTTGCGGATATCGTCCTTCAGCGCGTCGACCGTACCATCGGCAATGCCCAGCGCACGGGCCAGCGCATCGTCCACGTCGGGCAAGTGGGCCGCTTCAATTTTCTTCAAGGTGACCATGAAGTCGGCCGTTTTGCCGGCGACGTCCTGGCCGTGGTAGTCGGCGGGAAAGGCCAGCGGGAAGGTCTTGCTTTCGCCAAACTTCATACCGCGGGTGGCCTCTTCAAATTCCTTGAGCATTTGACCGTCGCCCAAAATAAACTGAAAGTCTTCGGCCTTGCCGCCGTCAAACGGTTCGCCATCGATCTTGCCTTCAAAGTCCACGGCAACGCGGTCGCCGTCCTGGGCGGGGGCCTCGTGCGGGCGCAGGGCGAAGGTGCGGCGCTGTTTGCGCAGAATGTCGATGGTTTTCTCGATGGCCGCGTCGGTCACTTCGGCGTGGGCTTTTTCCACGTCGGCCGTAGACAAGTCGTTAATTTTGACTTCCGGGAAGACTTCAAACACCGCGTCAAACGCCATCTGGCCGTCCACCGGCTCAGCCGACTCGGTGATTTGGGGCTGACCGGCCACGCGCAGCTTGGCTTCGTTGGCCGCTTTGGCGAAGGCATCACCCACTTTGTCGTTCATCACTTCGTAGTGGACCGAGTAGCCGTAGCGCTGGGTCACCACGTTAAGGGGCACCTTGCCGGGGCGAAAGCCGTCCATCTTGACGGTGCGGGCCAATTTGCGCAGGCGCGCCTGCACTTCGTTTTGGACGGCATCGACCGGCAAAGTCAGTTTGATTTTGCGTTCTAGCTTGTCCAATGTTTCTACAACTACCGTCATTCCGATGCTCCTAAAAATTGAAGGGGCAGCACGGACCGCACTGTGCGGCCGCAGGCTGCCCCGCAAATGGGGTTCAACTTGCCTTGTGAGTGGTGCGCGGGGGGGGACTCGAACCCCCACACCATTGCTGGCGTCAGGACCTAAACCTGGTGCGTCTACCAATTTCGCCACCCGCGCAAAAAAATCAACAACCGGTCGGGTGGCAGGCGCCAAAGGCGCTGTCTCCCTGCCGGCCGCTAGAAATCGGTCAGCCGAGCATTTTAGCCTGTGCGCCTAAGCGCTAGCGCCGCACCCTAAACCAGGCCGCGTACATGGCCGGCAAGGCCAGCAAGGTCAGGACTGTGGCCACAATCAGTCCGCCCATGATGGCCACAGCCATCGGGCCCCAAAACACCGAGCGCGAGAGGGGGATCATCGCCAAAACAGCAGCCGCAGCGGTCAACACAATCGGGCGCAGGCGGCGCACCGCCGACTCCACAATCGCGTCCCAGGCCGGCACGCCACGCGCGCGGTCCTGCTCGATTTGGTCGATCAGGATCACCGAATTGCGCTGAATCATGCCCATCAGCGCAATCACGCCCAGGAGCGCCACGAAGCCAAAAGGCCGCCCAAAGCTCAGCAAAGCGGCGGCAACGCCGGCAATGCCCAGCGGGCCGGTCAAAAACACCAGCATGGCACGGCTAAAGCTGTGCAACTGCAGCATCAACAAAGTAAAGGTGATGAACAGCATGACCGGAACCCCCGCCGCGATGGAACTGGAGCCTTTGCTGCTTTCCTCGACGGCGCCAGCCACCTCAATGCGGTAGGCGCCACCACGGTTTTGCCAGTCCGCCTCGATCTTGCGCAGGGTGGGCAGCAACTCGGCCGTCACTGTGGCACCTTGCAGGCCTTCTGCGATATCGCCCTGCACCGTGATGGCGTAGTCGCGCCCCTCGCGCCACATCACGCCTGGCTCCCAGACAAATGTGGGTTTGGCGATCTGGGTGAGTGGAATCGAACGCCCGCTGGCCGTAGGCAGGTAGGCGTTGCCGATGTCGGAGATCGCGTTGCGCTCCGATATCGGCTGGCGCAGCACAATATCTATCAGCTTGTCGCCATCTCTGAATTGCCCGACCGTGCTGCCGGTAAGCAAGGTGCGCGACGCCTGGGCAATCGACTGGCTCGTCACCCCCAGCGCACGCGCCTTGGCCTGGTCCACCTCGAGGCGGATGACCTTGACCGGTTCGTTCCAGTTGTCGTTGACGCCGCGCATGTGGGCGTTGGCGCGCATGGCCTCTTTCACCTCATTGGCGCGCAGGCGCAGCGTGGCGGGGTCTTCACCGACTACGCGGAACTGCACCGGATAAGCCACCGGCGGTCCGTTGGGCAAGATCTTGACACGCGCCCGCACCTCGGGAAATTCCTGTGCCATGATGGCCGGCAGCCGGATGCGCAGGCTTTCGCGCAGCTTCAAGTCCTTGGGCAGCACGATAAATTGCGACACATTGGACTGCGGAAAAATCGCATCCAGTGGCAAATAAAAGCGCGGCACGCCCGAGCCAATCCACGTGGTGACATTGACCACGCCCGCCTCTTGCATCAGGCGCGCCTCAATGCGGCGGGTCACTTCCTCGTTGGCGGCAAATGACGTGCCCTCGGCATACCAGACATCCATCAGCACCTCAGGGCGGCTCGAATCGGGGAAAAACTGTTGCTGCACCCGCCCCATGCCGCCGATACCCAGCGCAAAAGTCAGCACCATCAGGCCGATGGTGATCCAGCGGTGTTGCACGCACCAGTTCACCGTGCGCCTAAAGGCGTTGTAAAACGGCGTGTCAAAGACCTCCTGGTGCTCTGCGCCGTCCTGGGTCGACTTGGTCTTGAGCAGCACGGTGCCCAAATACGGCACGAAATACACCGATACCACCCAGCTCACCAATAGCGCCAGCACCGTCACGCCAAAGATGGCGAAGGTGTACTCACCCACCGTCGAGCGGGCGATGCCAATGGGCAAAAAGCCCACCGCCGTAATCAAGGTGCCGGTCAGCATCGGCATGGCCGTGATCTCGTAGGCAAAGGTGGCGGCGCGCACTTTGTCGTAGCCCTCTTCGATTTTGCGCACCATCATCTCCACGGCGATGATGGCGTCGTCAACCAGCAAGCCCAGCGCGATGATCAAGGAGCCCAGCGAGATTTTGTGCAGCCCAATGCCCCAGTAATACATGCCCAAAAACGTCACCGCCAGCACCAGCGGAATGGTGATCGCCACCACCAGTCCCGGCCGCACGTCCACGTAATAACGACGCCACCAGGGCTGCTGCCCAGGCCGCTTGTGCAAGCCCAGGGCGACAAAACTGACCAGCAGCACAATCATGATCGCCTCGATCAGCACGGCGATAAATTCATTAACCGACTTGGCCACCGCACTAGGCTGGTCTTGCACCTCCACCAAACTGATTCCCACGGGCAAAGCGGCACCGATCTTGGCCGTGGTTTTCTTAAGCGCTTTGCCCAGGGCGATGATGTCGCCGCCCTTGGTCATGGACACGCCCAGGGCAATCACCTGCTGGCCTTGAAAGCGCACTTTCACGCTGGCAGGCTCCACATAGCCACGCTTCACGTCGGCGATATCGCCCAGGCGCAGCTGGTTGCCCGAGCTGCCCCGAATCGGCATGGCACGCAATTGCTCTGCAGCCTCAAAAGCGCCGCTCACGCGCACCTGCACTACGTCCAGCGGGGTTTGCATGGTGCCTGCGCCTTCCAGCGCGTTTTGCTGTGCCAGTTGGGCCAGCACCTGGTTGATATCCAAACCCAGTTGCGAGAGGCGGCGCTGCGACATCTCGATGTACAGCTTCTCGTCCTGCGCGCCAAACAACTCGACTTTGTTCACGTCGGGCACGCGCAGCAGTTTTTGGCGCACGTCATCGGCCACCTCTTTGACCTCGGCGGGCGAAAAACCCTCCGCCTTCAAGGCGTAAATCACGCCATAGACGTCGCCAAATTCGTCATTAAAAAACGGCCCCACCACACCCTGAGGCAAGGTGCCGCGCATATCGCCGATTTTTTTGCGCACCGTGTAAAACAAGTCGGGCACCTCGGCGGCGCGGGTCGAATCTTTGAGCTGGAACAGAATCGTGGTCTCGCCCGGTTTGGAAAAGCTGCGGATCTTGTCGGCCCCAGGCACCTCTTGCAAAGTGCGCTCGAGCTTGTCGGTCACCTGCTGGGCCACCTGCGTGGCCGTGGCGCCGGGCCAAAAGGCGCGCACCACCATCACCCGAAAGGTAAAGGGCGGGTCCTCATCCTGCCCGAGCTGGAAATAGGCGGCCGCGCCCAAAAGCATCAGCACCACCATCAGGTAGCGCGTCAGCGCCGAATGCTCCAAAGCCCATTTGGAAAGATTGAAACCGGGCTTGTCTGTATCCATGCTCATGCGCCGCTCACTTGGACGCTGCCGGTGCTGGGGCCAGCGCTGGCCCCGAGGCTGACTTGGGCTGGTAAATCGTTACTTTCTGGCCCGGATTGAGCACATGCACGCCGGTGCTGACAATGCGCATGCCCGGCTCCAGACCCTGCGCCAGCACGACTTCATTGCCATCCGCTGTGGCGATCACAACAGGCTGCAAACGCACCGTCATGGTGGCGCCATCGACCACCCAGACCGCCGCCTTCTCGCCATCATGCTGCAAAGCGCTGGTGGGCACCTTGATCACGGCCGGGCCCGAGCGATCCAGCGCTTTGGGGCTGACCGTCACGGTCGCGCCCAGCGGCCAGGGCGCGGCCCCATCCAGGCCCACTTTCACTGTAAAAGTGCGGGTCACCGGATCGGCGCTGGCGGCCACCTCGCGTACGCGGGCGCTGGCCTGCTTGTCCGAAGCCCAGCCTTGCACCGTCACCGCCGAGCCCACATTGATCAGGCCCACTTTGTCCTCGGGCACCGCAAAAACCACGTCGCGCGGGCCGTCCAAAGCGATGCGCACCACCGGCGTGCCTGCGGCCAACACCTGGCCAGGCTCGGCGTCCACCGAGGTCACCACGCCCGAGGCGTCGGCCAGCAAATTGGTATAGGACGCTTGGTTACCCTGGCCGGCCAGCTGGGCCTGCGCCTGGTCCACCTGCGCTTGCGCGGCCTTGAGGGCGGCCTCACGGCGCTCCAACTCGGCGGCGCTGATGAAGTTTTGGTCGCGCAAGTCTTTGTAGCGCTTGTAGTCGGCCTGCGCCAGGTCGCGGTTGATCTGCGCCGAGGAGAGCAAGGCGCGTGCGCCATCGGCGGCCAGTTTCAGGTCTTGGGGGTCCAGTTGGGCCAGCAACTCGCCGGCGCGCACGCGCTGACCCAGCTCCACCTGGCGGCGCAGCAATTTGCCGTTCACCCGAAAGCCCAAGCGCGACTCGGTACGGGCGCGCACCTCGCCAGCGTATTCCAGCCCGCTTTGGATGCCCTCGGCGCCCACGGTAATGACCTTGACCGCCCGCACCGGCTCCTCGGCGGGGACAGGTTTGGAGCAGGCTTGCAGAAACACACAGGCAAGCACCAGCAAGCGCAGCACAAAGGAATTAGGCATATTCATGGCACAAGAAGGGAATAAAAATGAAAAAACGGCCGAATTACTGACCGTTTGGTTATTAATTAAACCACAAGCCCTTTCTTGCACAGGAAATTGCTGCGGGTTTTCCCCATGCGTGAGAGGGCCATTGCGCCCGCTACCCAAGCCTTTGGGCCTGCCACGCCAAGGCACAATGCGCGGCTATGCCCCCCGCCCCGCCGCCCGCAGCGCCGATTGCGCACTACGAGAACTTTCCTGTCGCCTCCTGGATGTGCCCACCGCATTTGCGCGCGCCCATTGCGGCCATCTACCACTTTGCCCGCAGCGCCGACGACCTGGCCGACGAGGGCGATGCCACGCCCGCCCAACGCCTGGCCGCGCTGCAAGACTACCGCCAGGCGCTGGAGCGCGCCTGCCACGCCGCGCCAGCGCCCGATGCCCCTTGGGCGCCCGTGTTCGTCCCGCTGGCCCATGCCCTGGCCCATTGGGCGCTGCCCGTCTCGCTGTTACACGACCTGCTCGATGCCTTTGTGCAAGACGTCGAAATGACACGCGATGCCCGCCCCTACACCACAGAAACGCAGCTGCTCGATTACTGCCGCCGCTCGGCCAACCCCATTGGTCGCCTGCTTTTGCACCTGTACGGCGTACACGACAGCGCGGCGCTGGCCCAAAGCGACGCGATTTGCACTGCGCTGCAGATGATCAATTTTTGGCAAGACCCCAGCGTCGATCTGTTGCGCGGGCGCAATTACTTTCCCTTGGACTGGTGCGCCCGCTTTGGCTGCTGGCCGGGGCGCGAAGGCCAGGTGGACCGCCCGGAGTTGGCCGGCACGCTACTGACCCATTGCACGGCGCACGCCCGCCAGCGCATGGCCCAGGGCGTCGCCTTGGTGCACCGCCTGCCCGGGCGTGTCGGCTGGGAGTTGCGTCTGGTGGT
>Ga0209084_1002227_pt1 | contig 15304 bp, 12 predicted proteins | sample C_130820_MF_Meta_FD_187309 | JGI IMG/M metagenome (GOLD analysis project Ga0209084, IMG submission 187309) | Freshwater microbial communities from Lake Croche, Canada to study carbon cycling - C_130820_MF_MetaG (SPAdes) (version 2) | ecosystem: Environmental > Aquatic > Freshwater > Lake... | reverse complement strand
ACCTCGGGAACCGTGACCGCCGCGACACCGACGATGCCCTGCACCCGGGCAAGGGCCCGCATGGCTCGTTCGTCGGCTGCGGTTTCGCCACCCCAGAAACCGAGCTGTCGTCCACGGGCCGGGCCGACCTCATCGGGGATGAGCGTGAGTCGACTCACCCCGCTGGTGGGACGCAGCAGTGTGGGCCCGTTGAGCCAACCGTCGAGCTGCCAACGCACACGCTCGATGATCGCCCCGACACCGAGGGCGCCTTCATGGCGCCAGAGACGTTCGTTACACGCCCCGGTGTCGGTCTCGGCCGTGATGCACAACCGGGTGCAGGCCAGACCCTCGGCCTCGAGCCCGCTGTGAAGACGTTCAGCCAGCCCCTTGGCCACGAACGCAGCCTGATCGACACGTTCGACCGGTGGATCGAGTTCGATGCTGACCGTGAGATGTGGCGGCGGCGGGGCGGTGTGCGGGGGTCGTTCATCAAGACCGCCGGCGATGCGATGGGCGATCAGACCATCGGCCCCGAACCGGGCCACCACATCAGCGGCGGGAAGGGCAGCGAACGCCCCGAGCGTGCCGATGCCGAGCCGACGAAGGACATCGCAGAGTTCGAGACGACCCAGCACACCAACCGGCAGCGGGGCGAGGAAGGCCGCCGAGGCCCCCGGTTCGAGCACCGTGACCCCACCGGATCGGGCCACCTGCTCGGCGACGAAACGACCATCGGCAACACCGATCCCCACTGAGTCGGGCCAACCCAGGCCGACCATGACCCCACTGACCGCGTTCATGACCTGGATCGCGAGGGCGTGGTCTCCACCGAAGTAGCGGGAGGGTCCACGGGTGGGAAACGCGGCAATTCCCGGCACCGACAGTTCGATGCGCGGTGTGATGTGTTCGAGTGCACCACCGATGGCCGAGAAGAGTCGGGCATCTCGGTCAGGGTCGGGGTGATGAACAACGACTGATGGACAACGCCGTTGGGCTTCACGACGACGATGCCCGGGTTCGATGCCCTCAGCCCGCGCCGCCGGTGACGCCACGACCACCCGACCACCACCGATGACCACCGATGCCTCGTCGGGCGATGCCCCTGCCGCCACCAAGGGCCAGTCGGCGCAGCGCAGCACCAGCGAGCGCACGACACGGTCGGCGGACCGCTGCTCAGCCGGAGACATCGACCGACCCCTGCTCAGCGGGCAGCAACACCTCGAGTTGCCGTGGCCGGGCCGCACGACCACGACCGATGGCATCGATCCGGACCCGACGACGACGCAGCATGCCGTGTCCCTCGCCCAACCCCTGCCACTGTGATCCGGCCACGGTGAGGACAACATCGGGAGACCATCCCCCCGCCGCCTGCGACATCGATGCCCCTGCCGTCGATGCCCCTGCCGCCGGTACCCGTGTGGTCGATATCCGGGGTCCGGATGTTCGTGACAGGGATGGGCGCGGACCCATCGAACAGACCGGTTCGACCATGATCAGGACCGAACCCCGTTCGCGAAGACGAGCGGCGATGCGACGGGACTCGACGCCACTGAGCGCCATCCGGGCATCGAGCAGTACGAGATCAACCCCGTCGAGAACAGCAGCGACCAGTTCCGCGCCGCGACGTGTGGGCGGGGCATCGATGAGCGCGAGTCGATCGAGAACGAGGCCATGTTCAGCGGCGGCCACCAGTCCCAGTTCGGGCAGACCGATGACCGCGGCCCATGAGCCATCCTGCGAACCCGCCGCCATGAGTGACAGCGCAAGAGAGGTCGCGCCCACGCCGCAGACCTGCAGGAGACTTCCCCGGGTGAGCCCTCCATCGGGCAGGAGCGCGACCAACGGGTCAAGCACCGGCAGGGTGTGCTCACGAGCGAAGGTGACCGGTCGGATCAGTTCCGAGAGACGACGCAGGGTGGACCGGGGATCGACCCGGGAATCGAGCGCGGAATCAGTTGCGGGATCGGTTCCGGTATGGAGGAAGGAGGGACTCGGGGAAGCGGTCACCCCCCCAGTATCGAACACCTGTTCGATACTGGCAACCCATTTCAGTCCCTGATGGCGAGGAACCGTTCGAGGGCACTCAGATCGAAGGCGCCCCGGGAACCGGGGGTGCCGATGGATGGCGACCTTGAAATGGGAAGAGCCTCTCGGGAGAGCGCCCGGCGGAGCCTCACGCTGCTGAATGACATGCGGGGTCGGAGACCGGTTGGAACCGGCCTACTCGGCGTCGGATGCCGGCGCTTCGAGCGACGGAACCTCAACCCCTTCGCGGTAATAGATGTAGATGTCTTCGATGACCTGCTTGAGGCCCTCGGCACCGTCGGCACGTGACAGATGCACGGTGATGACATTGGCATTGACATGCACCGCAGCGACACCACCGTGTTCGAACAGAGCCCGGGCAATGAGATCGGGTGGGCGGTTTGCCTTCACATCGTCGAGGGAGCGATACGACTCGTGTCCCATGCCGGTGAGTGCGCGATTGGTCTCGAAACGGACCACATCGGGATACGGCGAAGCTTTTTCGATGACAGTGACTGGCTGACCCATAGGGATATGAGCGTAGTCGGCGACTACTGCGATGCCGATCCTGCGGGCGAAGAGGACGGTCGCATCACGGCCGCAGCCAACCTCCAGATACCTGCGGCCAGCGCGATCGAGATGAGCCCGAGTACCGCATGCACGATCTTGAACGGGGCCCCGTGGGTGGGGTCGTCATCGAAGAACACGATCTGGGGAACCCGCACGAGCCACACCACGACGGTGACGACTGCGGCCACCCGCAGCGAGGTGAGCGACACCGATGACATCGGCTTCGACCAACCGCGAACCAGTGCCACCACCACCGCTGTCGCCAGGGCCAGCATCAGGATCGACAGCACGGTGGAGAACACCTTGCTCCCGGTGGATTCGGTGGTGGAACGCAGCGTGTTGGAGATGCGACTGATCCACACGAACGCGGTCCAGGCCACGAAGGCGATGAGGATGGCTCGGCCCGATCTGGTCATGGGCCGAGGGTAGTGGTGCCCGAGGAGTAGGACCGGATCAGAACAACGTCGGTGCCTCATCGAACCCCGGTGTGCGGATGAGCCCCGACCAGGGCAACCCATCCATGAACGACCACGAGCGGCGATGGATCGAGGTGGGTCCGTTTGCTTCGAGCGCCATCCGGTGCTTCGGGCACGGATACCCCTTGTTGGCGTGGAACTCGAACCCCGGGAAGTTCTCGGCTTCGGCGCGCATCATGCGATCACGACTCACCTTGGCCAGGATCGATGCCGCGGCGATCGAGACACAGACGGCATCCCCCTTCACGATCGTCCGGGTGATGCCCCCTCCCACGAAGTCGACCGAGCCATCGAGCAACACCCGATCGGGAGCGACATCGAGCGCGGCGATCGCCCGCTGCGCGGCCAGCCGAAGTGCAGCCGACATGCCGAGCGCATCGCATTCATCGTGGGCGACCACGCCGACGGCCCACGCGTCGCACCATTCGGCGATGCGGTCGAAGGATCGTTCCCGCTCTACTTCGGTGAGCATCTTGGAATCACGGATCCCGTAGGGGCGACGATCCTTCGGGGCGACTGCGGCACCGATCACCAACGGTCCGGCCCAGGCGCCGCGGCCGACCTCATCGACCCCGACCACAATTCCATCACCGCCGGCCCAGAGTTCCCGTTCGACGGTGAGAGTCGGCGCACTCCCCCGCAGCGCTTTTCGCATCGGTCGCACCCGTGTGGCCACCCGCCGACCGTACCCTCGTCACTAGTCTCGCAACGTGACCATCCAGCACGATGTGACTCCCCGAGGCTTGGCTCCCCGCAACAACACGTCGACATCCAGGCGTTCGACATCCAGGCGTTCGACATCTTGGCGATCCACACGCAGCGAGTTCTCCGCTCTCTCGTTCGGTTCGCTGTTCTCGTTCGGTTCGATTCTCGCCATCGGGTCAGCGGGATCGATCCTCTCGATCGGGTCAGCGGGATCGATCCTCTCCATCGGCAGCACCGGTTCGATCCTGAGCATCGGCAGCACCGGATCCATCCTCTCGATCGGTGGCGCCGGCACGATCCTCGGTCGACACCCCCGTCGACAACACCCCACTCCGACATCGGAAGAATCACTCCACTGACGAACCGATCCACTGACGAACTGCTCTGGTGACGCGAAAGGGGCCCGACGCTGTTGCGCCGGGCCCCGCTTCACTGCATGGTTGAGCGAAGTTGCTACTCGATCCAGGTCTGGGTGAGACGAACCGCACCATCGAATCCGGCGAGCATCGCTGCTGAGGGCTGCCCATCGGGAAGGCTCACGTTGGTGATGTTCCGGACGTTCTTGGCAGCACCGATGGCCCACTGGGTATGAGCCAGCCAGATGTAGGGAACCAGTTCGGTCTGACGCTTCTGCATGTCGGCATAGGCCTGCTTACGCACTGTCTCGTCCTGTGTGGCTCGGGCCTTGTTGAGCGCGGCATCCACCTGCGGATCGTTGAGTCGGGCGAAGTTGAGGGTGAGCGGACCAACAGCGTTGGCACCGATCCACCACTGGTAATCGCCGTCGGGATCCGGAGCGGCGAACTGACGCCAGTAGTTGGCGTCGAACTGACCGGTGGCCGCATCGAGCACGAACTTGCTCTGCTCGGTGGTCTTCTGCTGCACCTCAACGCCGCAACGCGACCATTGCTGAGCGATCAGCGCGGTGACGGCGGTGTTGCCGGGAACCGGCGTGGTGCCGAGGCTGAAGCTCAACGGACCCGGATTCTCGGCCTTGTAGGCATTGATCAGTTCAGTTCCCTTGGCGACATCGTTGTTCGGGAAGTTCGTATTGACGTAATACGGCGAATCGGCGGCGAACTGGCTGTCCGCAGCACGATCGGCCGGCGACTCGCTGACCACGAGAACCTGATCGCGATCAGTGCAATACGCCAGACCAACGCGCACACGAACATCGTTGAGCGGAGCCTTCGAGGTATTGAGCATGATGAAGTTCTCTTCCGTCTCGCCATGGTCGGCGACGAACTGGAAGTTGCCCGCATCGGCCTCGGACTGGAGCTTCGCGATCGAAGCCCAGTCAGTGGTTTGCATCATGTTGATGTCGCCACCGATGAGAGCACTCGTGCGGGTCTGCGGGTCGACGATCGGACGGAACTCCACCGAATCGAGATACGGCAGCTTCATGCCCTTGTCATCGGAACGCCAGTAGTTGGCGTTCTTCGTGCCGAGCCAATGATTGTCGGGGATCCATTCCTTCTGGATGAACGGACCCGAGCCGATCGGCTGGTTCGAGGAGGCCGGCTTCTCGGCATCGAGCTGGGCGGGGGCAACGATGTAACCGACCTGGGTGCTGAGCAACGCGGGAAGCGAGGCCCATGCATCGACCGTGGTGACGATTGCATTGAGCGGGTTGGCCGGGTCAACGGTGGCCGAAGCCATGTTGCGCAGCGCGATGCCAACGAGCGCATCCTTGCGGGCCGCTTCGAGCGACTTGGCCACTGCGGCGCCATCGACGGGTGTGCCGTCAGAGAACATGACACCCGGTCGCATCGCAATGGTCCAGGTCTTGTAATCGGCGCTCGGGGTGAATGACTCGGCCAGATACGGCTGCCATTTGCCCGAGGAGTCGTAGGCCGACAACGGATCGAACACGGCGTTGGCCACCATGTAACCCGAAACCGCCCAGCGATTCGTGGTCGGATTGAAACCATCACTCTCGGCTTCGAGACCGAATTTCACCGAACCTCCGACCTTCGGTTCACCCGAGGCCTTGATGATGACGTCGGTGGTGGTCTTGTTCGCTTCGTTCGACGACGACGAGCTACCGCATGCTGCCAGCGCAAGGCTGAGTGCAACGGCTGCCGCCCCGAATTTCGCCCAGCGGCGTGTTCCCGCGTGAGATGCCATGTGTGTTCCCTCCCTCGGCCGCGACCGATGGTGTTGTCGTTCCGCCACTGCGCGAAACAGAATCCCCACGCTAACCCGCCCTGAGTCGGGCCCCGACACGCCGGTCAAGACACACGCCGAAACTCGATTCAGGACCCGTCCCGAGAGAACACGCGACGGGGGTCCGACGCCGAAGCGCCGGACCCCCGTTCAGACTGCGTGTTACGAACCCAGCGGTTCGAGTGTGACTGCTACTCGATCCAGGTCTCGGTGAGGCGAACCGCACCATCGAAGCCGGCGAGCATCGGCGCCGACGGCTCACCATCGGGCAGGCTCACGTTGGTGACATTGCGGACGTTCTTGGCCGCACCGATGGCCCACTGGGTGTGGGCGAGCCAGATGTACGGAACCAGCTCGGTCTGACGCTTCTGGAGCGTGGCGTAGGCATCCTTTCGGACAGCCACATCCGGCGTGGCCCGGGCCTTGTCGAGTGCCGCGTCGATCTGAGGATCCTTGAGGCGGGCGAAGTTCAGGGCCAGAACGCCGGTGGCGTTCTTGCCGGTCCACCACTGGAAGTCACCATCAGGATCCGAGGCGGCGAACTGACGCCACAGATTCGAGGTGTACTGACCGGTGGCGGCGTCGATGATGAACTTGCTCTGCTCGGTGGTCTTCTGCTGGACAGTGACACCACAACGACCCCACTGCTGGGCGATCAGCGCCGTGGTGGCGGTGTTGGCCGGAACCGGGGTGGTGCCGAGTTCAACCACGACCTCACCGGGATGATCGACCTTGTACGCATCGATCAGGGCCTTGCCCTTGGCGACATCGTTGTTCGGGAAGTTGGTGTTCACGTAGTACGGGGAGTCCGGAGCGAACTGGCTGTCAGCAGCCTTCTCGGCCGGAGTCTCGTTGACCACGAGCACCTGATCGCGGTCGGTGCACCATGCCAGACCAACACGCACCTTGGCGTCGTCGACCGGCGCCTTGGAGGTGTTGAACATGATGAAGCTCTCCTCGGTCTCACCGTGGTCGCCAACGAACTGCACGTTGCCGGTCGCGGCCTCTTCCTGAAGCTTGTTGATGGCGGGCCAGTCGGTGGTCTGCATCATGTTGATGTCGCCGCTGAGAAGGGCGCTCGTGCGGGTCTGCGGATCGATGATCGGACGGAACTCCACCGAATCGAGATACGGCAGCTTGTTGCCCTTGGCATCCGAACGCCAGTAATTCGCGTTCTTGGTACCCATCCAATGGTTGTCCGGGATCCATTCCTTCTGGATGAACGGACCAGAGCCGATCGGCTGGTTCGACGACGCCGGCTTTTCGGCATCGAGCTGCGCCGGGGCAACGATGTAGCCGACCTGATTGCCCATCAGCGCGGGGAACGATGCCCACGGATCGACGGTGGTGACGATCGTGTTCTGCGGATCGGCTGGGTCAACAGTTGCTGAGGCCAGATTGCGCAGGGCGATACCAACGAGCGCATCGCCGGCGGCCTTGGTGAGCGACTTGGCCACCGCGGCGCCATCAACCGGGGTGCCGTCGGAGAACTTCACGCCGGGACGAATTGCGATGGTCCAGGTCTTGTAATCCGCACTCGGGGTGAAGGACTTGGCCAGATACGGCTGGATCTTGCCTGTGGCGTCATAGGCCGCCAACGGATCGAACACGGCGTTGCCGACCATGTAGCCCGAAACCGCCCAACGATTCGTGGTCGGATTGAAGCCGTCGGTCTCGGCCTCGACGCCGAACGTGACCGAGCCGCCCATCTTCGGATCGCCCGATGCCTTGATGGTGACGTCAGTCGCCTTCTTGGTGGCATCGTTGGTCGATGACGAGGATCCGCCGCATGCAGCCAGCGCAAGGCTGAGTGCGATAGCGGCGGCGCCGAGTTTCACCCAGCGGTGTGATCCCGCATGAGATGTCATGTGAATTGCCTCCTTCGGCTGCAGCCGATGGTGTCGTCGCTCCGCACCTGAGCGGATCGTGGTGGCGCCACACTAGCTGTGACTGATGCCACATGCGGGATTGATCCGCGCACACGACCGATCGAGAGTCACCGGATACGTCACCTGTGACCTCACTGGACCCACCCCCAGAAATGCTGAGGGCCCGGCGTCGTTTCGCCGGGCCCTCATTCACTTCATGGTCGAGCCGCGTTGCTACTCGATCCAGGTCTGGGTCAGGCGCACCGCTCCATCGAAACCGGCGAGCATCGGCGCTGACGGTTGGCCATCGGGCAGGCTCACATTGGTGATGTTGCGAATGTTCTTGGCCGCACCGATCACCCACTGGGTGTGAGAGAACCAGATGTACGGCACCAGTTCGGTCTGACGCTTCTGCAGCGTTGCGTAGGCCTCCTTGCGCACCGCTTCATCCGGGGTGGCTCTGGCCTTGTCGAGCGCTTCGTTGATCTGCGGATCATTGAGGCGGGCGAAGTTCACTGTCAGCACCCCGGTGGCATTCCTCCCTGCCCACCAGTGGTAGTCGCCGTCAGGATCGGAAGCGGCAAACTGCCGCCAGATGTTCGCTGTGTACTGGCCGGTGGCGGTGTCGATGATGAACTTGCTCTGCTCGGTGGTCTTCTGCTGCACCGTGACACCGCAACGACCCCACTGTTGGGCCAACAACGACATATTGGCGATGCCCACCGGGGTTGGTGCCGCTCCGAGGACGATCGTGACGTCGCCGGGATGATCCACCTTGTAGGCATCGATCAGTGCCTTGCCCTTGGCGACATCGTTGTTCGGGAAGTCGGTCTTGACGTAGTACGGGGAGTCGGGGGCGAACTGACTGTCGGCGGCTCGGTCCAGTGGCTCTTCGTTGGCGGTGAGGTACTGATCGCGGTCGGTGCACCATGCCAGGCCGAGACGCACGCGGACGTCGTCAGCCGGCGCCTTCGTGGTGTTGAAGAGGATGAAGTTCTCTTCGGTCTCCCCATGGTCGGCAACGAGCTGGATCGTGCCGGCGGAAGCCTCGGACCGCAGCTTGTTGATGTCGATCCAACTGCTGGTCTGCATCATGGTGATGTCACCACTGAGCAGTGCGCTTGCGCGGGTGCTGCTGTCGACGATCGGGCGGAACTCCACCGAATCGAGATACGGCAGCTTGTTGCCCTTTTCATCGGAACGCCAATAGTTCGGGTTCCTCGTACCCATCCAATGGTTGTCCGGGATCCATTCCTTCTGGATGAACGGACCCGAACCGATGGGCTGGTTCGACGAGGCAGGAGCGCCGGCATCGAGCTGTGCCGGGGCCACGACGTAACCGGGCTGGGCTGTCATCTGCGCCGGGAACGATGCCCATGGATCAACAGTGGCAACGATCGCCACAAGGGGGTCGGCCGGATCCGCCGTGACCGACGCAATGTTGCGCAGCGTGATCCCGATGAGCGGGTCGGCCATGGCCGATCCGAGTGATTTCGCGACTGCAGCACCGTTGACGGGCGTGCCATCGGAGAAATTCACACCGGCACGCATGGTGATGGTCCAGGTCTTGTAATCCGCATTGGGGGTGAAGGACTTCGCCAGATACGGCTGCCATTTGCCCGAAGCGTCGTAGGCCGCCAATGGATCAAACACGGCATTGCCGATCATGTAGCCAGACACCGCCCAACGGTTCGCGGTCGGATTGAAGCCGTCGGACTCAGCCTCGATGCCGAACTTGACCGTGCCACCCATCTTCGGCTCTCCCGAGGCCTTGATGGTGACATCGCTGACCTTCGCTCCCCCGTCGTCCGATGATGACGATGACGAGCCACCACAGGCCGACAACGCGAGACCGAGAGCCAGCGCCGCAGCTCCGAATTTCACCCAGCGGTGTGATCTCTCACGTGATGTCCTCTGAGAAGTCCTGTGACCTGCCATACGAATTGCCTCCCCGGCCAACGCCATCGGTGTTGAGGCTTCATGACCCCCACGAAGCGCACCGGCGGTGACTATAGGCAATAGGAAAACCGCGTGTCGGCGATTTTTCCGTCGTTCGACGAGGGCAACCGATGACCTCAGCTGAACGATTCGCCGGCGCTCGGCGCGGCCGGCGGCCGGGAACCGCTCGTCGGCTCGGCAGCAGGGACGACCATGGCGTCGGGATCTGCCGCAAGCGCGTCGTCCACCGCAGGGACCGCCGCTGAAGCTGCGAGGTCCGGGTCTGGTGGGGCCAGCAAGGCCTCTCCCCGCAACTCAGTGGTCGACCAGGTCGGATCGAGACCGGTGCAGCGCAGTCCAATGGGAACGCCAGGACTCTCGGCAGCGCTGATTGACACGTCCTCGTGCGGCCGGAGATCCCACAACAGTGCCGGGCGCTCCCCGTGCCAGCGAACAGCGAACGAGAGCAGACCGTGGCTCGTCGGGAGATCGTGCACCTCAACGGGTTGACCCAACCACTCAGCGGGCACGATCGGCAGAAGGTCGACGCCGAGTTCGTGGTCGATGATGGCGAACGAGCGGGTCAACTGCAGGAACGCCGCAGTCGCCACCGGTGAGTGACCATCGCCGGAGCAGCCATCGCCGGTTCGGGGATGGACGCCCTCGGGCCAACTCCAGGTCGGCGCACCGATTTCGAGCATCCACCGCAGTGCATCAACAGCGTTTCGATCGCCGAGTCGAATCCTCGCCGAGGCCAGCGCAGCGGTGAGTCGTGGACTGAGCGCGGCTTCGCCGATCCGGTGCACGACTGCGCCACGGACTGCTCCTCGGCTCGCCTCATCGACGAGGCCAGCGAGTCGGACCTGATCGACGATGAAGACAGAGTCGGACTCCACGAGCGCAACCACTGCGGCGACCGCGGACTCGGGAGTCAGGTGCGATGATGCGAGCGCAGCGTCAACCTCACCGGCCAGACCATCGGCAAATCTCTCGATCTCCCGTGCCGCATCAGGCTGCTCCGCAACACGCAGAGCGGTCGCGGCCGCATTCAAGCCGCTGTGGGCCCAGACAAGGTCGTGCACCAGCAAGCTTTCCCGGGTGGTTGTCCAGACGGGGCCGGTCGAGCGCCGAGCCCGACGGCGGTCCGTGAGCGCAACCACATCACGATGCAGCCGGTGCGCCACCTTGGCGATCTCGCCCACGCAGACTCGAGCCAGCGCCACATCATCAGCCAAGCGAACATGACGCTCGACCGCATGGAGCCACGCCGCGCCCGCATCTATGCGGTGATGTTCGAGTTCGAAACGGCCATCGACATCGATCCGATCAACCAGTCCCATCAGCAACTTCGCAGCCTCAGCATGCAATCCGTGCTGATCCAGAGCGATGATCAGCGAGCATGCGTCGAACACGCCGACGAGCCCATCGGACCACGAGACAGCATCGTCGCCGGCCGCATGGAGAAGAGCGAACCGTCGAGCGGCACGCACGGCCTCATCGGCACGTAGTTCGAGCAACTCCATTCGCGGTGATCGTCGGGTCTGGACCTCCCAACCGGCAGCAACTCGGGACGCTTCAGGAGCAGCGGCCGGGTTCACCGGTGCCGACGGCTGTTCCCGATTTCGGAACCCGAACCGAGAGCGGCGCGGCTCGATGGGCGCCGATTCGAGAATGAATCGGACCGTGGCAGTGTGGGGCAAGGGGAACAGGAGCGCCGCTGACGCCCGACCCTCACTGCAGCGAATGCCACCTTCAGGCCACTGCGAACCAGCAGCGCCGGATTCCACCACGACCAGCGAATCGCCGAGTGACGCCGACCCCACTGCGACCCGAGATGGTGCCTTGGCGAGATGCATGACCGGGTGCCCGTCGACTCGCAAAACTGTGCCATCGAGGTCGATGGACTTGATGCTCGTCCGACTGATCGGTCCGAATGGCCGCAGCGCAATGGCCACCGCAACCGGAACCGTTGCTGCGTTGTGCAGTTCGATCACGATCCCGCCACCGGGCGGCATTCCCGCCCCGGGCGCCACACCCCACACCCGATGCACGATCTCACCACCGGGAACGCGCATGGTGGTCTCCACGACGGGCGAGTCATCGACCAAGCGCTGCTTGACCCCGGCCGAACGCGACGGAAGATGCCACCGATCGTCGGCGCCCACCCACCAATCGACCGAGAAGCCATCGACCTTGCGGGTCACGAGTCCCCGGGAATCGACCGCTGCATGATCGACGTCACCGAGAGTGCCCACGAGGGTCCAGCTCCGGTGCGTCGAATTGAGGTCAGCACCTTCGCCGATGATCACGTCAGGCGAGGAGGGATCGAACTGGCGATGCATCCACCATGGAAGAAGTTCATCGGGGTCGGGCACGGCGCAGGACGCTACCGCCCCGCACCCCTACACTCAGCCTCGTGACCAGTCAGGGTGAGCGTGTCGCTGTCCTCATCCCGGTCAAGGCGTTCAATGTTGCCAAGGGTCGTCTCGCCGGAGCACTGAGCCCATCGGAGCGTGTCGGGCTCGCACGATCCATGGCTGGCGCTGTCGTTGCCGCAGGGGCTCCACGACCCGTGCACATCGTCTGCGACGACGAAGCGGTCGCAGACTGGGCGATCGGTGTTGGGGCAGCAGTCATATGGAAGCCGGGTCGAGGCCTGAACGCTGCAGTCTCCGAGGGTGTCGCCGAACTGGGCGAAGCCGGCTTTGATCGGGTGATCGTTGCGCATGCCGACCTTCCCCATGCTCTCGGATTCGATGCCGTGATGGACGTTCTGACGACCGGCAGCGAGACATCCATTGCTGACCCCCGAGATGACGCCACCCTCGACGCTCCCTCTCATTCCCCGGGGGCAGCTCACAACGCCGTCGTGCTCGTGCCCGACCGTCATGACGACGGCACCAACGTGATTTCTCTCCCCACCGGCACCGGCTTCCGATTCGAGTACGGCCCGGGTTCCTGCGCCCGTCATCGGGCGGAGGCGCAACGACTCGAACTTCCGGTCATCGTGGTTCGCGATGCACGATTGGGATGGGACGTCGACCGCCCCGCCGATCTCGAACCGCCAGATTGGAGCACGCAACCGTGACCTCGCCCGAACCTGAAGGCCTCCTCCCCCTCGGCGCACTGACCGACGCTGCGTTTCCATCGCGTGATCTCCCCACCCCGACCAGTGCTCTCGCCATCGTCGCCCATCCCGACGATGCCGAATTCCAGTGCGGTGGCACCCTTGCCAAGTGGGCCGTGGCCGGCTGCACGATCCACTACCTGATCCTCACCGATGGATCGAAGGGGTCCTGGGACGCAACTGCCGACACCGCAGCGCTCGTCGAGACCCGCAGAGACGAACAACTCCGCGCTGCCCGGGTGCTCGGATCGAAGGGCAAGGTCATCATGCTCGGACGGGTCGACGGCGAACTGACCTCCGGTCCCGATGTCGTCGACGAGGTGGCCTACTGGATCCGAGCCACAAAACCTGAGGTCGTGCTCGCCCATGATCCTTGGAAGCGCTACCGGCTGCATCCCGATCATCGCAATGCCGGCTGGATCAGCCTCGACAGCATTGTTGCTGCCCGCGATCCCCACTTCTTCCCCGGCCATGACGTCGCGCATCACCGTCCACGGGCGCTCTTGCTGTTCGAAGCCGACCAACCCGACCACATCGAGGACATCACCGGCTATGTAGACATCAAGGTCGATGCGCTGCTTGCTCATCGCAGTCAGTTCCACACGACCCATGGCATCGGCGATCCCGATGATGTCGAGCAGCGCGAGCGGTTCCGCACCCGGGTCTCCGAGCACGCCGCTCGCCTTGGCACAGCTAATGGCGTGGGTGAAGCCGAGATCTTCAAACTCATCGACGATCTCTAGTCCAACGATGAGCGGTTCGATGTCCGAGGGGATGGGCGATGCCGGTGTGAACTCCGTGGTCGACGCGCACGAACGAGCATGGCTCGTCGGCGTTGACGGCTGCCCTGCCGGCTGGGTCGCTGCCTTCGCCCGTTGCGCAGAACCAAACCTCCTGATCGACATCGAGGTGCACGCGCACATCGACACGCTCATCGAGCGGGTAGCCACCGGGGAGATCGCTGTCCTTGCCATTGACATGCCAATGGGGCTGCCCGACACCGGCGCCCGAAATTGCGATGTTGAAACCCGGTCTCGTCTGGGTCGCAGAGGTTCATCGGTGTTTCCCACTCCGATCAGGCCGCTGCTTCACTGCACCGATCATGCTCGGGCGGTGGCCCTCGGACGCTCCATCGACGGTCGCGGTATCTCCATCCAGGCGTTCAACCTGCTCCCGAAGATCGCCCAACTCGACGCATGCATCGGTGACCACCAACAGTCGAACCTCTTCGATCGCATCTTCGAGGCGCACCCCGAAGCAGCATTCGCCGACCTCGCCGGTGAACCGCTCACATCGAAGAAGCGGACCTCCGAGGGGCGACTCGAGCGGCTCGCCCTGCTCGAACAGGAACTGCCGGGAAGCGGCAAACTTCTCGCCCGTCGCGTACGGGGCGCAGCCGCCGACGATGTGCTCGATGCCGCGGTGCTCGTGCGCACGGCACGGCGCATCCTCGAGGGCACCGCCACCATGCTCGGCGACGGAACCGTGGATCGCCACGGCATTCCGATGCGTGTGGCGATCTGACTCAACGTCCCACAGGGACTGAACCGAGTTTGTCAATGAACGGGAGATGACAACTACCGCGCCATCCGCGCGCGCGGGCTCGGGGCGGTGTTGGATACAAACTTGCCGCCATTTCGACTCGCCAGTTGGAGAACCGTGACCACATCAGACGCTGCTTCGAATCGTGTCCAAGGCCCGCAACAGAGCGCCGGCCTGACCGATGCATCGGTGCCCACAGGCTCCGATCCACGCAGGATGTACGTGCTCGACACCTCGGTGCTGCTGGCCGATCCACGGGCGATGCTGCGGTTCGAGGAGCACGCTGTCGTGCTACCCATTGTCGTGCTGCTCGAACTCGAATCGAAGCGCAACCATCCCGAGCTCGGTTGGTCGGCCCGTCAGGCGTTGCGCCAACTCGAGACCTACAGAATCGAGTACGGCACGCTCACCAAACCGCTCCCGGTCAATGATCAGGGGGGAACCCTGCAGGTCGAGATCAATCATCAGGACCTCGCTTCCCTTCCCCCATCACTCGCCGGCGACACCAACGATCACCGGATCCTCGCTGTGGCCCATGCCTTCGCCACCGAAGGAAACCTCGTCACCGTGGTGTCCAAGGATCTCCCGCTGCGGCTGAAAGCATCGATCGTCGGCCTCGACGCCGACGAATACCGCAACGAGCTCGCCCGAGACACCACGTGGACCGGCATGGTCGAGATCTCCGTCGAGGGTGCGCTCATCGACGACCTCTTCGCTCTCGGCGTGATCGACGACGAGCGCGCACGCGAGTTGCCGATCAACACCGGTGTCGTCCTGCACTCGGGTTCACAGTCGGCGCTGGCCCGCGTGCACGCTGATAAAGCGTTTCATCTGGTCCGACGCGATGGTCACCTGTTCGATGTGCGAGGTCGCAGCGCCGAGCAGCGAATCGCCATCGACATGCT
>Ga0209084_1002226_pt1 | contig 15304 bp, 2 predicted proteins | sample C_130820_MF_Meta_FD_187309 | JGI IMG/M metagenome (GOLD analysis project Ga0209084, IMG submission 187309) | Freshwater microbial communities from Lake Croche, Canada to study carbon cycling - C_130820_MF_MetaG (SPAdes) (version 2) | ecosystem: Environmental > Aquatic > Freshwater > Lake | place... | reverse complement strand
AAGAATTCGCAGCGCTGCCGGGCATCAAATTTTAATGAGTGATGATTCACAAACGCTTTTCATAATTCATAGTAACGGGCAAAGTTATATTGAGTTAGGAAAAGAGGGTACAATTGATATGTACTCTACTAATAGTGTGAATATAAGAACTCAGGGCGATTTAAATTTACATGCAGATAATAACATTAATATTAATGCTAAGAAAAAATTAAACATTAAAGCAGAAGATATTAATATTGAATCTGAGAAAACTACTTCTCAAAAAGTAGGCACGAATAATAGTATTTACACTGTAGGTGTATTTACGCATAAAGTCGATGGCGCAATGAGTATGGAAGCAGGCGGCGAAGGATCATATGCTAGTGGCGGCATAATGTATATTAATGGTAGCAAGGTAAATTTAAATACCGGATCTGCTTCAACTGTTCCGCAGGTCGTTCCTGCAATCCCTGTGTTAGCCCACACTGATACACTGTACGATTCAACAAAGGGATATGCTGCTGCACCTGGAAAATTAAAAAGTATTACATCCAGAGCTCCTGCACATTCTCCTTGGGCAAATGCGGGACAAGGAGTTGATGTTAAAACTAGCACTAGTGCAGATTCTGAATTGCCACCCGCACCCAGCCCAGCAGTAACAGCAACAAATGAAACGGCATCAGCGGCGCCCGCAGAAGCAGCAGCAACACCGGCTACAATTGCTACTGTTCCGCCGGTGCCTGCTGCTAGTGGTACAATGGATTCAAATTCTACTGGAGCATTAGTTAGTGCATCAGCGGTGACGGTGGCTACAGGTCCGGCCGCCAATGCAATAAAGGCAGGCGCGGGGGTGGTATCATCTTCGCAAGGACCTGTTGCGGCTATAGGATCATTGGCTCAAACTCCTGCACAATTAGAATCTGCTGGCATATTAAAACCAGGTGCAGCAACTTTAGTCAACAGTTTAGTGCAAGGAGGATCCAATGTACAAGCTGCGATGACTAATAATTTATTTACAGGCACCGCTGGAGCGGAAAATTTAACAGCATTGACTAGAAATATTCCTGCACAGATAAATGCTAAAGTTACTAATTTTCAACAAGCTCAATCTGCTTTAACTAATGCAGGGGTAATTACGGGTAGGGAGAGTCCTGCATCTACTGCAGGACTTATAATGGCCGGCGCTTCTGGGGGAGTAGGCGCAACTCTTAACACAATGTCTTCCTTAGTTAGCACTAAGACTATAAACTCTTTAGGAAAAACATTAGGTGCTGCGGCTAATTTATCATCTGCCTTGGGCAATCGCGGTGCAGCCAAATCGATACTTAGCACCTCTAGTGCTATCACCAGTGCATTAAAAGTAGGTAATTTAGCTGCTGGTTTAGCGCAAACTGTTTCGGGCGGTTTGGGGTCTATTGCCGGGGCCTCTAAAGCACTTAACCAATTACAGGGGTTAAATAATGCAATTGTCGGCGCATCTAGGGGACCTGCTGCACAGGCGTTTGGTGCAATATTGGGAACTTTCAAACCATTAAAAGCCGGTATACCGCAAAATTTATTCGCAATTGCAAGAAATTCGCTATCAACGATTGACGCTATTTCTAAAGGTGATGTAGTCAAATCTGCTACCGGAGCTTTGTCAACTATCGGAGCTATAGGAGGACCAGGCACTTCTAGAATTACAGGTGCGCTGTCTAGTACAGTTAATGCTATTGGGGCACTTTCTTCAGCTACTAATCCGGCAGCAACTTTTCGTGGATTAACAGGGGTAATAGGGGGTATAGGTAGGGTCGGCGCCGCAATTGGTAATAAAAATGTTTCTCAAATTTCTAAACAAGTTAATGCTGCCCTATCAGGTGCTAGTAAAATATTACAAGCAGGTACACAATTATCTAAGACTACAGACATTGCCGGATCATTAAATGCTACCGCAAATGCTGTTCGCGGAGCTAGTCAATTGAGTACAGCACTAGGAGGAATATCGTCGATAGCTAGTGGAATTTCAAATCTACCGGGTGGACAAAAAACTATCTCTAGCGTAATAAATAAATCTCCTAATTCATTAACTTCTGCATTACCTGCGACCTTAGCTGTTGGCGCATTGGTTTCTACCGCACTTTCCGCTACAAAAAATAATATATCTCCTCAACTAAGTTTACAAGGTGCGATAGCCGGAGTTCAAGGAATTGCCGGCGGTATAACCGGTGCTATGACATCAGGTCCAAGCGGAAAACTAGCATCTGCTGTGAGTGGAATAGGATTATCTAATTTTACAGGTAGTGTCACTAGTATCGCCGGTACAACAGGATTGACTAATGCGTTATCATCGGTCCCGGGTGTTGGTGGCATTGCTGGTACAGCAAAAGCACTTAGTAATCCTCTAGTAGCATTAACCGCCGGTATACCGGGCGGGTTAACCGGGAGCATTAATGATGTAGCCGGACAGCTTGGAGGAACATTAGACAAACTTAAATCAAGTCCTGCTGGTCTTTCGTCTACTGCTTTAAGTGGACTTCCCCCCGGAGCCGCGGCCGAAATTAATGCAGCAATGTCATCTCTTACTTCAGTTGGGGCGTCTCCTGTGAAACTTCCAACGGTGGGATCAAACACATTTGATAGAAGTGCAATTACTGCACAGATAGGATCACTATTAGGTGATCCAAAAATACCTAAACCAAACTTTACTGGTGAAATTCCAAGTGCTGCAAAGGCTGCCCTACAAGCAGCGCAAGAAAAAGTTACAAAATCTACTATGGTAAGTTCAGAAGTGGCTACACTTTCCGCAGATTTAAAGGAAGCGCAATCACAACTTGAAGCATCTGAACAATCGTTACCTCCGGGTGATCCTCAAATTGACATTACTAAAGAAAAAGTATTGGATTTAGTTGCCAAACTTCAGTCCAAGAGTCAAGAGCTATCTTCCCTGTAACATAAATACATTATGCCACAATACATAGGATTCAGCACTTTGGGTGCCAATTTACCTAAAACTACCAACGCACCTGCGGGGAATGACGGAGGAACCGGTAATATTATGCGTCCTGTTAATACAGGTAAAAAATTTAGATTAGTTGATCAACCGCTTGTGATACAAGATTTTGTAAATGCGTTGAATATTAGGCAAGGGCAAAAAGTAGGGCAGCCTGGATATGGAACTACTCTTTGGTCATTTATTTTTGAGCCCAATACTACTGACACTCAATATAAATTACAAAATGAAATTCAACGAGTTGCTAGTTTAGATCCTAGATTAATTTTAAATAGTATTGTAGCCTTCCCGCAAGAAAATGGCATATTAATTGAAGTAGAAATAGCAGTAGCTCCGTTTAATCAAGCTCAGGTTATTAGTTTATTTGCTGATATTAATCAATCACAAATTTTAATCAATAATTCTTAAAACCCGTGGTTTTTAGGTATGATAAATACTTAAAAGAGAAAACATATGGCTACTAGTTCACGGCAATCAGCTTTATTTGGAGTAAATGATTGGAAAGCAATTTACCAAACATTTAGAGAAGCGGACTTTCGTAGTTACGACTATGAAACTTTGCGTAAAAGCTTTATTGATTATTTAAGATTATATTATCCTGAAACTTTCAATGACTTCATTGAAAGTTCTGAATTCATTGCGTTACTAGATGTTATTGCTTTCATGGGACAGGGTCTTGCATTTCGCAATGACTTAAATACCCGCGAAAATTTCATTGATACCGCAGAGCGTAGAGATAGTGTCATAAAATTAGCTAACTTAGTTAGCTATACTCCAAAACGCAATCTAGCCAGTCAAGGTTTCTTAAAAGTTATTGGTATTCAAACTACACAGAATATTACTGACCTTAATGGAATAAATTTAGGAAATCTTCCTATATTATGGAACGATCCTGCTAATCCGTACTGGTTAGAACAATTTAATACTATCATTAATGCGACATTGATTAATACTCAAAAGATAGGCCGTCCTGGTAATGTAGCAGAACTATTAGGGGTGGCTACTAGCGAATATACATTAAAAATTCCTGAAAATACATTACCAATAGTACCTTTTACTAGTACCGTTGATGGTATTACTATGAATTTTGAATTGGTAAGTGTTACTAGTATTGATGAAGATTACATATATGAAATACCCCCTGCACCATCAGGCACTTTTAATATGGTATATCGTAATGATAAATTAGGTTATGGTAGCCCCAATACAGGGTATTTCTTTTATTTTAAGCAAGGCACTTTGCAAAATTATGATTTTGTATTGCAGCAGCAAATTTCTAATCAAGTGATTAACATAGGGGATATTCAAGGTGTTAATAATACAGATACATGGTTATACCAGTTAAATGAAAATAACGGTACCAGATTGCTTTGGAAAAAGGTAGATAATGTATATGCAGATGCTTATCTACAAACCGAATCATCCGGGCGCAAAATATTTGCGGTATCTTCTAGATTCAACGATCAAGTTGCCTATACATTTGGTGATGGTGTATTTAGCCAAATACCTGTAGGAACTTATAGAGCATATGTTCGTGCCGGCAATGCATTGACATATACTATTGATCCAAACGAAATGCAAGGAATTTCAGTATCAATAAGTTATCTAGATAGATATGGAAAAACACAAATACTAACAGTAGCATTATCCCTTCAGCTACCTATATCAAATGCTCAGGTTCGTGAACCAATAGCTCAAATCAAACAACGAGCTCCTACTAGATATTATACACAAAATCGTATGGTAAACGGGGAAGATTATAATAATTTCCCATACACACTATATAGCTCAATAATAAAATCTAAAGCAATTAATAGAAGTTCAATCGGCGTTAGTAAAAATTTAGATCTACTTGACCCTACAGGAAAGTATTCAAGTATTAATTCATTTGCCGCAGATGGCGCTATATGGCAGGACGATTCAAATGGATATGCGTCGTTAACTATTAACAATATCGGTGATATTATTACCTTTTTAACAGATTCTCTTAATGTAATATTAGCTGATAATAAGGTAATACAGTATTATGTGCAAAATTATCCGCAATATTCAATTAATCAAGTAACTGACGATGAAAATATATATTGGCAAACTAGTTCAGTAGATGCTAATTCATTAACTGGTTATTTTTATAATTTGATTAATAATAACGAATCTCCTGTACCAATCGGCGTATATTCTACTGGTAATGTTAAGTATATTACTTCAGGAGCATTAATAAAGTTAGTTGCACCAATTGGATATTATTTTGATAAAAATAATCGATTAATAAGCGGTATACCTAGTCCAAGCGATCAAACTTTTATTTGGACTACGGTACAAGGTGTAATTGGCGATGGGTATAATAACGGGCTAGGTTCTTTTAGTAATGGATCAGGCCCTGTTACTTTAACTGGTTATGTGCCAACGGGAGCGCAGATAACAACAGTACTACCTTCGTTTGATAATTCATTATCTAATTCTATTATTCAAGAGTGTAGGATTTTAATGGAATTACAGCAAAATTTTAGTCTTGTTTTTAATAATGCATTGACAATTGCAGAAGATAGATGGAGTATTAGAGAATATAATGATGCGAATTATGTAGTTAACTTTTTAAGTTTAGGAAATAACAAATATACTATTAGTTATAGATCAGTAGGATATTATTTTGGTAGTGTAAAAGATACTAGATTTACTTTTGATAAAAATCATTTGGTTTATGATCCACTAAGTGGACAAATTTTACAAGATTTTATAAAAATATTAGCTACTAATACACAACCTAGTAATAATTATCCACTATCGAAAGATGTTCAAATAAACATTGTGGGACAAACAGTTGAAAGTGATGGTTACGTAAATGATTTTGAAGTAGAAGTGGCCAGCACTGATATTAATAATCAAAATTTAATAATAAATCCTGCATTTTTTGAAACAATTACTGGATATATACCAAATGGCTCAAATACCGGAATTTATGTATTTTTTGAACTTGTAGAAGATGCTATTAATCTTTCACGTTATCAGCTTATTCCTAGTTCGTCAGTTGTTCAATATCAAACAAAAGCTCAAATTGAGGTTGTAAAATATGATTATCCGTTGAGTCAAATATTTTATGCCAATGGTGAAAATAAATTTTATACTTCAGTACAAAATAATAATGTAACTACTCTATATTACACCTTGGTTGAACAACCACAATACTCAGTTAAACCGGGTAGGCAAGGTTTACAATTTCAATATCGTCACAATAGTAATAATACCACTCGAATTGACCCTGCAACTACCAACATCATTGATTTATATGTCGTTACACAAGCATATTATACTAATTATCAAAAATATATTCAAGATACTACAAACACTGTTCCCATACCGCCCAAACCAACAATTAGTGAATTAACACAAGATTACGGCGAAGTTAATAACTATAAAATGTTATCTGATAGTGTAATATTGAACAGTGTTACATTTAAACCATTATTTGGACCTAAGTCTGCACCTAATCTTAGAGCTACAATTAAAGTTATAAAAAATAATAATGTAAATGTCAGTGATAGTGAAATTCGCAGTGCGGTACTTACATCTATGAATAATTATTTTAATATCAATAATTGGAATTTTGGAGACACTTTTTATTTTTCTGAATTAGCAGCCTATTTACATGATCAAGTTGGAGAGTTAATTAGTTCCGCAGTACTAGTTCCAAATGATCCTACGCTGAAATTTGGTGATCTATATGAAATTAAATGTGCCCCTTATGAAATTTTTGTTAACGCTGCAACATCCAACGATGTATTAGTTATTGCTGCTCTTACTCCTGCTGAATTACAAATCGGATAAGTATATATGGCAACTAGAATTCGCACCTTAAATTTTCTACCTGAAATATTTCAGACTCCTACCAATGCTCAATTTTTAGCAGCAAGTTTAGACCAAATTGTATCTCAACCGCTAACTGAAAAAATTCAAGGATTTGTTGGTAGTAGAGTTGGTTACGGTATTAACGCTAAAGATTATTATGTAACTGAACCTACTAAAGTAAGAACAGATTATCAATTAGAACCGGGGGTAGTGTTTACTAAAACTAACGAATCTACTGCACAAGATTTTATTAGTTATCCGGGTATATTAGACGCTCTTAAACTTGAAGGAGCCGAAACTGATGATAATAATAGATTATTTAATAGCGAATTTTATTCTTGGGATTCGTTCACTGATTTAGATAAGATTATTAATTATTTTGAATACTATTGGATTCCTGAAGGTCCTGAACAGGTTGTAGTTGCAACAGATACAATATTTAATTTAGATCATTATATCGTAACCGATAATGTTAATGGATATGATATTTCTTCTGTAATTTCACCTCAAGGGGGGATCACTAACCCAACATTAACATTATTAAGAGGCGGCGTATATACTTTTACGGTTAATCAAGAAAGTCAATTTTGGATTCAAGGTTATCCGGGAGTAACCGGTTATAGTCCTACACAACCTAATTTACCGATTAGAGATATATATGGAGTAGAAAATAATGGCGCATCTGTGGGAACAGTTAAATTTGTTGTCCCGCCAAAAGATGCCCAAGATTATTATAATTTTCCCGGTAATAATTTAGTTGATATAGTAAGTACACTTCCTTTTGATCAGATTAACGGGGCTAGACTAAAAGATTTAATAGGAATAGATGGCGTTACTTCGTTGAATGGATTGAGTATTATGTTTTATAATACCGGTGTTCCTAACGAAATTGGATATGTATCAAATTTTCTTGATTATACTAATTATGATTATAATAATAATTTAGTAGCTACTAAAACTATTAATGTTACGGCTACCTCAGCCACTGGTAGTCGTATTACATGCAGTTCGACTAAAGATTTAGTAGTAGGAAATACTATAGTATTTTCAGGAGTTGGGTTTGGTGGTTTAAAAGTTTATTCAGAAACCCTACCTAATACATTGTATTACATAGAAAGTGTTGATGTAGCTACTGTTGATGTACCTTATGATTCTCTTCCATGGGGCGACACCGGCTGGGGAGCAATTTCTTACCCAGATCCCGGTACTATTAGTGTATCGCTAACCCTAGGTGGTTCTCCTGTAACATTAACAACAGCCACTGGATCATTAGTTGGAACTATTAATCAAGGGTTGTTAGAAGAAGGGTTTTATACAATTGTTAATCAAAATTTTTATACTATACAGTATTTAGGCGATTTAAACGATCCTGTAATCAGATTGCTTCCTAAATCGGTAATCCCTGTTAGTCAAAAAATAACAGCAGTTTACGGAACACAATGGATAAATAGAAATTTTTATAAAGACCCAACGGGACCCATTAATATTATTCCGTTTTTAAGCGCTCCTTTGGATACCTTATATTATCAAGATGGAACTAGTCCAAACAAAGTTGGCAAAATTCGTATCATTGATAATAACATAACTAATGTTATAAATGTAGAAACTGATATTTTAGGTCAAAAACAATATACTGCTCCGAACGGTGTTGTATTTACCAATGGGTTAAAAGTAGTATTTAGAGGTGATATTATTCCTGCAAGTTATGCTATCGGAGAATATTATGTTGAAGGGGTTGGCAGTAGTATAGAGTTAGTACCGGTAAAAATAATTAGTAACATTGTTTCTCCTTATACAAAATTCGTAGATACTACTTATATACCATGGGATATAATACCTTGGGATATTGGCAATTGGGAAGGAACCTCATATCTGCCCGTAACTCCGGATTATATTACTATCGTACGGAATAGTATAGACCGTAACGCGTGGTCAAGAAGTAATAGATGGTTTCATATTGATGTTATTAATGCCACTGCTGAGTATAATAATGATCCTGAATTAATTGAAATATATACTACTCCTAAATACAAAGCTAAAAGACCTATAATTGAATTTAATCCTGATTTAAGACTATTTAATTCGTGTATTGAAGGTAAAGATACGGTAGATTATATTGATTTTAGAACTACTGATGCTTTTGATCAAGTTGCAGGACAAAAAAATTATTATCCTGATGTAGTGGGGTATACTGGATATGATGCAATAATTGCGCCGGCGATGTCGAGTACTAGTACCACAATAATTGTTCCCATTGATAGTGTTTACGGGACATTCTTAGTAGGACAATATGTAGGTGATTCTACGAATTTATTTCCTAATAATTCTCAAATTACAAACATTGTGACAACCACTACTACAATGACATTGACAATAGAGTGGCAATTTAATAAGACATTTTTAGGCACCTCGGTAGCATCAATTATTAGCACAGATACTACTATAGATAATTATGCATTGTTTACTGGTTCTCGTATTGTATTTGCTGCTGATACCAATGACAATGTTAGAAATAAAATTTATATATCTAGATTTTCTTCTGTAAATGGTTCTACTCCTGTTATTACTTTAACTGAAGCGGAAGATGGATCAGTATTGACTAATCAGGGTGTTGCTGTATTACGGGGGTATAATAATCAAGGCTTTGATTTTAATTTTGATGGATTAGAATGGATAAAATCACAACAAAAAATTGATGTTAATCAGGCACCTTTATTCGATATTTTTGATGATAATGGTATCAGTTTTGGCGATAAGGAAATATACAACGGTTCTTCATTTATTGGAAATAAATTATTAGCGTATGGAATAGGATCAGGATCAGATGATTCGGTATTGGGATTTCCTTTACGGTATAGTTCCTTAGACAATTTAGGTGATATTTCATTTGATGTATCATTAAATTTAGATACATTTGATTATGTAAAAAATGGCAATGTGTCTGAAACCCTGCAGGTCAATACCGGGTATGTACATGAAACAATTAGTAGAACCGAATATGTAAGGAGGTTAGGTTGGCAAACTGCGGTGTCGCCAAGTGTACAATATCAGATATTTGAATTTAATTATGATATTTTAAATCCTACAACTACATTTATTTGCGATATTGCAATGTTGAGTTCTATGGATACGAATTGGCCTACTATTGAAGTATATATTAATAATGTTGTACAATTGCATACCTCTTATTCAGTAACAGTTACTGATAATAATACTACTGTAGTATTAAATGACATTATTATTAATAATACAGTAATACAAATATTATTATTAAGTAATCAAGTTAGTAAGACAGCTTACTACTCTGTACCTATCAATTTAACTAATAATCCTTTTAATACCAATATTACTACTACAAATATCGGTGATATCCGCGGACAATATCAAAGTATTTTTTATAACAATCCAAACACCGTTGGTCCAGTATTTGGAGCAAATAATTTTAGGGATTTGGGTAATTTAGTACCTTGGGGCAATCGAATTATACAAAATAGCGCATCTCTTGTATTGCCCGGTACATTTTTACGCAAACAAAATCATAATTTATTTAATGCACTGTTATTTAATAATAGAGAATATATAAAATTTAAATCATTATTGGTAGATACGGTTAATAATACTGATTATGTTCAAAGATATTCACCGGCAGATATGTTAGATGATGCATTGAATCAAATAACTTCAAATAAAACTGACAATCAACCGTTTTTTTGGAGTGATATGCTTCCTAGTAAGGTAGCATATATTACTAATACCTATTCATATGCTAACACTATTAATACTAGTATATATCCACTGAGCAGAGTTTATGATTTTGCAAAAGCAAATTATTATGGTGTTCTCGTATATCTAACTAGAACTGTTGATAATATTTCTATAACTAGACAATTAATTATTAATCAAGATTATACTATTAGTGCAGATGCGTCATCATTAACACTTGTTAATGATTTATTAGCAGGCGATGTTGTTACTATTAAAGAATACAATCAAACATATGGATCTTATGTACCTAATACTCCTACTAAATTGGGTTTATATCCTGCATCTATCCCTAGCGTAGTATTAGATTCTAATTATTCTCAGCCCACATATTTTATATTAGGGCACGACGGTTCATACAATAAATTATATGGAGATTATTTTCCTGAAACAAATATTTTAGTAGATTTTAGAGATCAAGTACTATTAGAGTATGAATCTAGAGTTTATAATAATTTAAAATTATCTAATACTATCCCTGTACAGGAATATGAAGTATTGCCCGGGTTCTTTAGAGATACCCAGTATTCATTTGACGAATGGTTACAAATTTACAGTATAGGATTTTTAAGTTGGGTAGGACAAAACAGGTTAGATTATAAACAACAAGTGTTTCAAACTAATAATGAATTCACATATAATTATTGGCAAAGTGGAAATAAAATTAATAAAGAATCTATCTATCAGGGATATTGGAGAGGTATAAATGAATATTTTTATGATACTTCAACTCCAAATACCAGTCCTTGGGAAATGTTAGGTTTCGTAAATAAACCAAATTGGTGGGAAAATAGATATGGTCCTGCTCCCTATACAAGTGATAACTTAGTACTATGGACCGATCTATCACAGGGCATTGATTGGAATAATGGGGATCCTGTTGTCATTCCTGCAGCCGTTAGGCCCGAGTTATTGCAAATAATTCCAGTAGACAGTCAAGGAAACTTATTATCTCCGTTACGGAATATAGTTGGTAATTATAATTCAAATATTTTTCAAAGAGATTGGAAAGTTGGTGACGGGGCACCGGTCGAATTTAGTTATCGCAGAAGTAGTTCGTATCCATTTGATTTAATGCGTATATTGGCATTGACTAAACCTGCTCAATTTTTTAATTTAGGTGCAGATGTTGACAACTACAAATATAGCGAAGAATTTAATCAATATCTTGTTAATAATAGAAGTCATTTAGTAATAAGCGACATTGAAATTTATGGATCAGGTACGGCTAAAACCAGTTACATTAATTGGATTATTGATTATGAAAAACAAGTTGGTGTAGATGCAACTAACAATGTAACAACATTGTTAGACAATTTAGACGTAAGGTTGGTGTATCGTCTTGCGGGATTTAGCGATAAAAATTTATTAAAATTTTATGTTGAAAAGGGTAGTCCAAATAGCAATAATGCTTCATTACTAATTCCTGATGAAAGCTACAGTGTGTTATTATATGATAATCAACCATTCAATCGTGTAGTATATAGTGCAGTAGTAGTACAAATAACTAATCAAGGCTTTTTAATATTTGGTAATTCTCAAACACAACCTTATTTTAAAACATTAAAACCATATTTTAATAATAAATTTAATAAAATTACAGTAGAAAACATAACAGTTAAAGTTTTAGAAGAACATAGTGACGTTGAGGTAATTATACCATATAATACTCAATACGGAAGTGTTCAAGAGGTAGCGACTTTTCTATCTAATTATGGTGCTTGGTTAACTCAATTGGGGTTAACTTTTGAAAATCAACAGTATGAACTAGTAATCGATTGGAATCAAATGATTGCCGAGTTTTTATATTGGGCTCAAACTGGGTGGGATGAAGGCAGTATCATTACACTAAATCCCTGTGCAAAAACTATTACATTTAATAAAGATAGTAATATTGTACAACCATTAACTATTCAACAAACTAATTTTATTTTAAATCAAAATTTATATCCTATTCAGAATAGAGATTTAGCTATTGTTCGTGAAGGAACATCATTTAGTGCAGCCGCATTAAATGACGGCGACGCTATATCATACGCACAATTTAATTTAAGTAGTTTTGAGCATGGTATTGTCTTTGACAATGTGACACTATTTAATGATATAATTTATAATCTTATTACAGGTCTCAGACAAAATCGTATTACTGTAAATGGTACTAAAAGTGCAGATTGGAATGGGACAGTTGACATTCAAGGCTTTGTTTACAATCAGAGTAATATTAAAGAATGGGATAACACTGTAACCTATACAAAAGGCGAAATTGTATTATATAAAAACAAATATTGGATAGCATTAAAAATAGTTCAACCAAAATTTGTGTTTGACGAAACAGAGTGGAAAGTTACAGATTATAATGAAATTCAAAAAGGACTACTTCCCAATAGTAGCACTCGAAGCTATGAAAGTACACTGTATTATGATATAAACAAGGCTAATTTAGAAAACGATGCAGATCAGTTAAGTTTTTCATTAATTGGTTATCGCCCAAGAGATTATTTGGCTCTTGTTGATTTGACTGACATTACACAAGTCAATGTTTATAAAAACTTTATTAAAAACAAAGGTACTTTAAATTCAGCAAGTGCGTTTAATGGTGCTAATCTTCCTCAAGGCGGTATTAAATATGAACTATATGAGAATTGGGCAATTAAATCAGGTGAATTTGGCGGCATTTTAAATAGCAATTTTGTTCAATTTAAAATTAATCAAAGTTACATGACTGGAAACCCAAGTATAGTCGGGCTTACCGATGGTTCATATAACGAGGGAGTTCAGCAAGAAGTTCCCATATATTCATTGTTCAACTATGGTAGGCCTATAAACACTGTAGATATATTACCTACTATATCATCGCAGGAGCCATCTACAGTTTATCCTACAGCAGGATATGTTAACTTCAATGATGTTAAAATGTCATCTTATTTTTATTCACAGCTTCCGTTAGCAGTTAATAAAAATAATTTAGTAGTACCTTTATCGCAGTTCTATGTTCGTGATTATGTTTGGTTAGCAAATTATTTACAAAGATGGGAAGTCTTTACTCCCAAATCAATGGGAATAATTTATAATGTCAGTAATAATTTAAATGATACTGCTACCGTGACATTTAATACACCTCATAATTTAAAATTATATGAGCCTTTTGCTATTATTAATTTTTCTGATGTGATTAACGGATATTATATTGCTACAGTAATTGTTGATCCTTACAGAGTTTTGATAACTTCTAATTTAGATTCATCAATAACTAATATTACTGGCCAAGGAGTAGGATTCAGGTTACAATCTCAGCGCGTAGCTAAACCTAGTGATATTATAGATTTACCTTTATTAGATTCAGAATTTTATAAAAATACCGTATGGGTAGATGAAAATGATGATGGCGGGTGGGCTGTTTATAGAAAAAGTATAAACTACCAGTATAATATTGAGTTTACAAAATCTTATTCCATTTCATATGGTAGTGCTGTTGCTGCCGGTAGTCCATTGGGATATTTAGTAGGCGACTCTGGGGTAGGTGCAGCATACCGATATACATACAATGAATTGACTAAGTCCTATGATATAGTTCAGACAATAAATTCAGGTACATCTTTTGGCGCAACAATTGCTTATAGTAAAGATATATACATTGTATCAGAACCTACAACGTCACCCAAAGTTCATATATATCAACTTCAAAATACTTACGCTTCAGACGATCTTATAGAATGTCAAACAATTACTGCACCTGCAGGAGTAACTAATTGGGGCAGTGCTGTAGCTATTTCAGGTGACACTGTTTGGATTTATATTTCTGATATTGATAACAATACCGTTCATGTATACAGAAAATCAAATATTATTACTCCTGCTACTAGCATCACGGCTGGACAAACTTATATTATTAGTGATGTAGGTACTACTGATTTTACCGCTATCGGTGCTACTACTAGCTCTGTAGGAATCGCGTTTGTTGCTACTGGCGCTGGCGCTGGCACTGGTATGGCAACAAATGTTACATACCAAAAAGTAACAACTATTGATGGTAATGCGCTATCGTTAACAGTGGCAGGAGATAATTTTGGTTATTCTTTAGCTACTGACTATTATGGCGATTCACTGGTAATTGGAACACCTAATAAAGATTATAGTGCTACAATTGATAATTGGGGTTATGTGTATGTTTTTGATCGTGCTGTACAAAATATACAAGTACAAGTAAATAGTATTCCATTAACACCTCAAGTATTTACTTTAGCATGGACTCCTACTTCACTATCAAAAACATTAACAGGGACCAATAGCACAGGCAACTTTCTAACATTAAACAGTGTTTCGGGCATTACCGTAAATGATCCAATTATCTTTATAGGGTCGGGGTTAGCAGGAACAAAAATAGTTGATAGTCAAATTTATTATGTGCGTTCAATTGTAGGAAGCACTATTACTATTAAAAATAGTAGATTTGCAACAGCGGCTGTAACTGTCAGTACTATTTCTGCAATTACAGTTTCTGCGGTGGTACAAAATACTCCAATTTATGTTGCAGTAAACGGAACTACTGTAGATGATAGTAATTATGCTATTGTTTCTAATACTATAGTATACACAACAGCATTGAGTGCAGGTGATATTATTAACGTAAGTGGTTCAACGTTCACGTTAATGCAAACACTTACCACAGAAAATACTCCTAAAGTTGGTGTACATTTTGGTAATAGTGTAGACACAACTATATATGGA
>Ga0209084_1002223_pt1 | contig 15326 bp, 20 predicted proteins | sample C_130820_MF_Meta_FD_187309 | JGI IMG/M metagenome (GOLD analysis project Ga0209084, IMG submission 187309) | Freshwater microbial communities from Lake Croche, Canada to study carbon cycling - C_130820_MF_MetaG (SPAdes) (version 2) | ecosystem: Environmental > Aquatic > Freshwater > Lake... | reverse complement strand
AAAGTGCCCCAAGGTGGATCAAGCACCGAGGGGCTTCTTAGAACAATACGGCTCATTACGACCGTAAAAATAAAAAGTTGCACTTAAGCTCTTGATCAGCTACCTAACGAGAAGATTCTATCACATACGGTAAGTCAATAGGTTTTAAGGTAAAATGTTTTAAGTAGTTTTACTCATTCCCAATCTGCATCGTTGTCCCGCCTCCAAGACTTCCAAAAGCTGGCCCAGCTTGCAAAAACAATACCCAGGACAATTCCCGCCAACAGGAGCGAAGCTCCGATGATAAGCAACATGATTTGGATAATAGGCATATTATTGGTAGTTAAGGCCCGATTTTGGGCTTAATAAGTGAAATAGTAGCTTTTAACGGTCTATTTATGGCATATAATGGCACTTAGGACGCCATCCTTTGCGTTTTAAGGCGTTTTGTCCTCATTTGATGGTGATTGTATGGGTTGAGGGAATATTGGCCCTTTAAGCGAAGGCCGCGCTCCGTCTAAAGGTAGCTTAAACAGAAAAGCGCCCTCCGATTCCATGCAATGCTGAAACATAGCGTCAATGGCCCTGCCATAAGGCAGTCCATAAGTTGCGCGCCACGCCCTTAAAGAGTTTTTGGTCTGTTTTCTGACATAAATAGCCCCAGGGCTGAGCACAACCCGCGCTCCGCCTTCCTCAAGCGGTCTTCCTTTAGGCTTCATGTGAGCACCCTCATAATTAGGCAAGCGAGGAAAAGGAATACGCTAAAAAGCGCAACGATAGCGTTCCAAAGTAGGCGGTTCATCCTTCTACCTCCTTTAATAGCCTTTGGGCTTCCTTTTTGGCTTTGGCTATGTCTTTAGGGGACAAAATCCCCGCAAAGTATTCAGCCATATCAATAGCTTGCTTGGCCTGTTTCTTTGTCGGTGCTATAACCGCAAGCACAAGCGCGAACGTAAGGGCCTCAAGGTCTGTTTTTGGTTTCATACGTTTTCCCTCCAGCTTGGCGACCAGTGAAGACTCGAAATGAGGTCAACGGACTGATCCCCTAGCAAATCCTCTATAAGCTCAATCTGCGAGCGAATAAGGTTTCCCGCTTGGCTTTCCATCTCTTTAGGACTTATGAGCACTACAGCCCAACCCTCGGCCCGTAGTTCCTCCACGGTTTTATCGTTAGTTTTCATTTAATTTGATCCTTATGAGTGTTTTATCTGTTTTATTGGTTATTTATCGCTTTTATTCGACGGGCACAACCCGATAGTCCTCTAAATTGTAAGGCTCAGGCAAATCTCCATTTTCGGCGGCTTCTACTGAGGCCGAGATATGCTCTCTTATGGCTTCTTGTGCTTCCTCTATTGTGTCATAAAGCAAAGGGGTTTCCCCGTCGTCAAGCCATGCGGAGTCGTCCCAACCATAAGAAAAGTTGTGTTCTAGTTTGTATTTCATCTTTATAGGTGTTTTTGAATCTTTTTCCAGTAGGTTTCCAAGTTAGCTTGTTTCTGCCCTTCAGCCTTTAAAGCTTGCGGCCCTCCATTGTGAACCATTGCCAACGTGCGGCAATCCCCTGCGGCCCATGCCAGAGGCGCTTTGCGCTGCATATAAGCCGATACAACAGCCCTAGCATAGGCAAGGTCGGCGCATTGGCTATAAGAGCCTTTAAGGCCCGAATCCTGCCAGTAAGCCTTATGCAGCTGCAACGGCCCTAGCGCGGCCCCTTTGTCGCCTTTTATTGGCCCCAATTTGCCCCCAGATTCTACGGCATGGAGCGCCCGCCAGAAAGACTCCGGCGGCGCGGCCCCTAAAGGCAAGGCAAGGCAAAGGATAAAGAAAGCGCGTTTCATTTGACCTCCTCGTTGTCAAAAAAACCTTTACCTACCTCGGTTTCGACAAAACCAACATATCTGATATAGCCCCCATCAATTTGAGCGTAGAGATGCGCGGGCTGATTATGGATGCGTCCCCTAATGTCCTCAACTCCGAGCTCAATAAAATCCGGCTCTGTAAGAGCGTGCTCTAATTTTAAAAATCGGTCTGAGTTGACCGTCATCTCATGTATAAGCTCCCCTTTGTCAGCCCAGCTGTCAAAAGGGTTGGCGTGGCAGTGGTCACTTTGGTACATACCAAACCCTGAGTGGGCAGGATTAATAGCTACTGGTGTATATATTGTCATTTTGTTTTTCATAGGTTTTCAGCCCAAAACCCCACCGCCATCTAAGGCAAGCAGGGCAAGGGATAATGTTTTAATGGGTTAAAAGTTAAACACCACGACGTTTCCGCCCTCTAATGGTAAAACGGTCGTTTTATTGGTTAAGTAGGAAAGCGCCTTGTCTTCGTCTTCCTTGTCAAAACCATATGCTTGCGCGGCTTCTAATGCCGTTTCATATTCCGCCCAGTCGCAGCAAATGGCTACAACGTCCAATTCCATTTCCTCTCCATTGGATTGCTCTAGTTCTTCGTAATAATCGTAGAGCGCCGCAAGAGCTGCATAAGTAAACTGGTTCTTGCGGGATTCGTTGCCCTTAAACGCCCAGATGAAGTTTGATTTTGTTACAGTAGTTTTCATTTTGTTTATAGATTAAAAAGATTAAATAGCAGCGAACACGAACAGAGCCAGCAGGAAGCCAGCGATAATGCACACTAGGATTTCTGAGATAGTGTATTTCATTGGATTGATTGCGATTACTTGGCGAATATTGAGTCAACAAAGGACTTGGCTTCATGCAAGGACATGAGATTCTCGCGGGCTGACAAAGCACCGACTCCGGACGCATAGGCGTCAGCGTCAGCGTAGACGGCGTAAGCCATGCCGCGAACCGTAGGATCACCGAGAGCGCGAAGATTGAAGGATTCGATGATTCGACCCCGATAGTTGCGAACTGTTTTTTTCATATGTTTTTTTGTTGGTTTTGTTCGTCGGCCCGTTGCCTTCGATAAAATGAGTAAGTACTAATCAGCGCATAAAAGCAATATCTATTTTCAACAATAAATAAGAAACTTTGCAAAGCGTTGACGTACCAACACGTTGCAATCGAAGAAAGAATTGGAATCGCGGCCCCTACCTCAAACAATAGCAGCAAATCCTATAGGTAGTAAAGGAAGAGGGAACACGGGAGACACGGGAGAACCTAGTGGCCCAGGTTGGTTTTCTGGTTTCTCGAAACACGAAAACAGACAGACAGTTTGGCAAGTAGCTTAGAATGCATTTAACCCTATAAGCAAAAATGCCGTCTCGCGTTGGTCTCCCTATTGTTTATAGGTTGCATTAGGGTTTCTGGCCAGTTGCCGGCTGATAGGTAGGACAAGCAATGTCCCAACCCACCTGAGACACGCCTTGTCCCAGGCCCCATGAGACATGCCATGTCCCAGGGGGGCGGGGGGGGTCGCTGGGGTGGGGGGTGGGTAGATTGAAATTGGTTAGAATGCCACCTTAAAAAAATATTACAAAGGGGGCCACCTGTCCTATTGTCACAAACTCCTACTGTTTTTGTGCTACCTTCCGTAATGTTTTAATGCTACCTGTTTGTTTATGTTCCTATCTCCGTAGGAGTTAGGAGCATAAACAAAAGGCTTGACACATCTTCCATTACATGAGTACAATCCAACTATTCCGCAAGCGTAGTATGAATAACAAAAGACTTCCTTCCAAGCAGCTTTAAGTTTTTAAGGCTAGGTGTGTTTACACATTTTAGCCCAAGCCTATTTATATTTTTTGACTAGTTATGTCTAAGCTCCTTCTACTTCCAAACCAGATAATTGTTGCGCGATGATTAGTCCTGCAAGCGCCATCATCGTAAGCTCCATCTCGGAGTCTGGAAGCCGGACGTTGGAGTCTAGGGAGCCAACTAAAGCTATGCTGTGCTTGGAGTTGTTGGCAGATGGATCGACATGGCAGCAGGTGGCGGATGAGACAGGCTGGAGCTTCAATCAGATAGGAGCTGTAAAGGCTCGACATGAAGTGGCTATTGAGGTGAGGAAGAAGCAACTAGCGGCTGATGGCTTTGAGATGGCTGAGGGCATTAGGCTCCTGATGAAGCAGAAGATGGCTATGTTAGCTGACAATCCAGATGCCTTGGCTAAGGTGAACGTGAAGGACTTGGCCCTGTCCTATGGCATAGCCGTGGATAAGGGTATGCTGGCCCTAGGGGAGAACAAGATGGTCATTGAGCATAAAGCAGGGAAGCCTAGCCTAGAGGATGCTATGAAGGCCATTGAGGAAGCGAGAGCCGCGCTTCAGAAGGAAGCCATTAGCGTATGATTTGGAAGAAGCATCCCATTCTAGTTCCTCCTACAAATGAGGAGATGGCGCGGATGAAGCCAGAGACGCTGGCCAACCTTTTCGATATCTACCATCAGGCTATTGAGAATAGTCAGCGCGATCCTTACAGATATGGCTTTAAGCTGCCTCATTGGAAGCGGGCAGAGGAGTTGATGGAGGAGTTTAACGAATTGCTTGTAAGTGGCGGCAATCGGTCTTCTAAAACGACTTGGGCGGCTACGGCTGTGGTTAAGGCCGCTATGACCAACTCAGGTAGTGTCATTATGTGTTTTGCTCAGAATGCGGATGTGTCGATTAGACAGCAGCAGAGTGCCATCTATGATGCTTTGCCAGAGGAGCTACGGAAGAAGACTCTAAGCGCGGAAGAGAACATCAGCTACACCCGTAAGAATGGTTTCTCTAAGAGCAGTCTTATTCTGCCAGGGACTAAGAGCCACATCATCTTTAAAACCTATGCACAGTTTCTTAACAACGATACGATCCTTGAGGGCGCAGAGCTGGGCAGCCGTGAACCTGTTTGGCTTAACATCGGCGCTTGGTGTGATGAGTATCTCATTGGCCCTGAGTTGCTTGCTACTCTTCGCTTTCGACTTGCTACAAGAAACGCTAAAATTATTGTTACATTCACTCCCATTGATGGCTACACGGAGGTTGTGCGAGACTATCTGGAGAAAGCGCGAACAATTGAGTCTAAGATTGCTGAACTATTAAATGATAGACCCGTGCCGTTTGTACAACACTCGGCAAATAGAAATAGCGGCATCATCTATTTCCATTCCAAGGACAATCCTTTTGGAGGTTATGAACGTATTGCCCAAGACTTGAAAGGACGGAGCGAGGAAGAAATTCTCACCCGTGCTTATGGCATTCCTACGAAGAGCGCGTCCACACGGTTCCCTATGTTCTCCCGCGAGGTGAACGTCATCAAGCATGATGCCATTCCTAAAGACTTAACTCGCTATCTCATCCTTGACCCTGCTGGTCGGAAGAATTGGTTTATGTGCTGGATTGGCGTGGATGAGAGCGAGAGCTACTACGTCTATCGTGAATGGCCCGATGTTAATGTGGGCGACTGGGCTAAGTGGCATGGCGGCAAGTGGATTGGCGGCGAAGGCAGTAAGGGACTAGGCTATGGCATTGGAGACTACGTTGAGCTAATTACCCGCTGTGAAAGCGACAATGGTGAGGAGATAACAGAACGTCTCATTGACCCACGCCTTGGTGCAGCCAAGTACCAGTCTCAGAATGGGGCTAGCTCGATCATCGAGGACTTAGCTGATAACGGCCTTACGTTCATTGCTGCGCCAGGGTTGGACATCGAGGATGGCATACAGGCCATTCAGACCAAGATGGCCTACAATCGCAAAGCAAAGATGGATAGCATCAATCGTCCACGCTTCTACGTCTCAGAGCGTTGCGACAACATCATCACAGCCTTGCAGGAATACACGGGAGACGGTGGTAGCGACGAAGCATGGAAAGACCCTGTCGATGTCATTCGCTACGCCTGCATAGACAACATTCGCTTTGTAGATGAAACAGTACAACCCAAAACTCGTTCCCAAGGAGGATACTAATGAAAGCTAAGTCACTCAAAGTTAAACTCAAGTCCGTCGAAGAACTTAACGCAGCTAGCCCAGAGCAACCCAAGTTCTTGCGTGCCGTTGTTAAGTCTCAAGCCCGCAACCCTCAGTGGGTGTTTGCAGCCATTGATGGCATCGAAGGTAAATGCGTCGTAGCCATTCCGCGCCGATTTACAGGTAAGCTAGAAGGAAAAGTCATTAACGTAGAAGTAATTAAAGATGAAACAGGCACCAGCTACCGACACGAGTTTCTTAGCTGCTGATATTACGATTAGTCGTAAGTGGCTGCTAGAGCAAAGCGATAGGTTGCTTTGGCACGAACATAACAAGCGTGTGCGAGAAAAAAACACGGCTGAATTGTTTCCCGATGAGCTGTCTGATAAGATAGGTCGTTCACAAGAATACGTTTGTGGTATCATAAAGAACGCAATCTCACATGCTAAATTATGCAAGAAACTCCACAGCAACACGCCCTGACCTTTGTCGAGAATGATGGCCCTAACGTCGTTGCCCTGAAGGCGGCGTACGATAGGACAACCACAGAACTCGGCACCTATTTCAATCAGTGTGTGAATAGTAGCGACTACCGTCGTTGCTATTGGCCTGGTAAGTCTAGCGACCTCCGCAAGCATGGCGGTGATGCGTTTCCGTGGGAAGGTGCGTCTGATACGGAAGCCCGTGTCATTGACGAGAAGATTAGCACCTACGTTTCTATTTTCACTTCGTCCTTGGCTAAAGCCAACATCCGCGCCTATCCCGTGGAGTATAGCGACGAAAGCCGTTCCCGTGTTACGAGTGCGTTCCTCAAGTGGATGCTGTCCACCTACATCCCACGTTTCAAAGAAGAGATGGAGCTGGGTGGTAACTACCTGTTAGAGCGTGGTCTGATGGTTACCTACGTTGGCTGGGAACGTATGGAGAAGAAGTTCTTACAGAAGATTGACTTGCAGCAAATTGCAGCCACCAGCCCAGAGCTAGCCCAGCTCATCATCGAAGGCAAGAATGACAAAGAAGTCATTGCTATGCTTCGCACCGTCTATCCCGATGTCATTGAGAGCCGCGCCAAGAAAGCCTTGGGCGAACTCCGCAAGAAGGGTGTTAGCGAGCTTCCCATTAGCCGCCTTAGCGTTGATCGGCCCTACGTTCAAGCGTGCGCCCCTGATGGTGATGTGTTCTTCCCATCCTATTGCCTAGACCCACAACGCGCCCCATTTGTCTTCTATCGTACCTTCCTCACCGTGCAGGAAGTGCTGTCTCGCGTCACCTCTGATGGCTGGGACGAGAGCTGGGCGGAATATGTCGTCACGCACTTTCGCGGCGTGAACACCTACAACATGGAGAGCGTCTATGCTACTCGCTCCACAGGTCTTTCCAAATATCGCCAGCAGTATAACGCTGACGAACTCATTGAAATTGTGTACGCCTTCCAGCGTCTCATCGACCCAGAAGATGGCAGCGAAGGCATCTACCGCACCATCATGCACCCTAAGTATACGGGTGAAGGAGATACACAAGCCTACGCCAAATTTGAATTGCTGAACGGGTACAACGACTACCCATTTGTTGTAACCCGTTTGAGCAATGATTCTAAGCGGATGTATGACATCCAGACGTTCCCTGAGCTACTTCGTGGCTATCAGGACAGCGTTAAGACCGAGCGCGATAGCCGTACAGACCGCAACAGCATGGCTACGCTGCCTCCCATCATGCACCCTGTGGGCAACCCTCCAGCGGATTGGGGGCCAGGTCGTTTTGTTCCCTATCGCCGTGCGGGTGAGTTCTCGTTTGGCCCTGTTCCGCAATACAATCCAGGTAGCGTTGAGATGGAGAAGACAATGCTTCTCGCGGCTGATGACCTCGTTGGTCTCAATCCCGCCAATCCGCTCACCTCGACTCGCCAACAGTTTTTTGTTTCAAAGTTCCTCAATCACGCCCGTGATGTTCTGAAGATGGCATTCAAATGCTATCAGCGCTTCGGCCCAGATGAGGTTTTCTTCCGTGTTACAGGTGTTGCCGATCCAATGAAGTATAATAAGGGCAACCCTGACGAGGACTTTGATATCACTGTTAGCTTCGACATTCTGAACAACGATCCTGATACTCAGGAAAATCGTATGCAGCAGTTTGTCAGCTTGATGCAACTGGACAAGAATGGCCGCATCAATGCCGATGCTCTCCTAGAGGCAATGGCTTCGTCGATTGATCCAGTAATGGCCGATGCCATCTTGCAGCCAGCCGAGCAAGCGCAGCAGCAAGTGGTCAAGCAAGTCACAGAAGACCTTTCCAAGATTTATGCTGGCATTGAGGTGGGTGCTCGTCCTAATGGCGCGTCTATCGCAATGCAGGTGCTTCAGCAGTATGCCCAGCAGCCTGATGTGGCTCAACGTCTGCAACAGGATGAGAGCTTCCGCACTCGCCTAGAGAAGTACGTCAACCAATATCAATTTGCTTTACAGCAGATGCAGAACGCTCAGATTGGCAAGCTAGGCACAGCTCCCGCTCAGATGGGAGAGATGACCACTCAGGGTATGCAGCAACAATAATTTATGGCACTATTCGGAAACTCACGTCATCCGCTCCAGCAACAGCTAGACTATCTGGCTGATAAAGAACAGTTCTTAGACTTTCTTGACTATGTAGCAGCAGGCCGCGAGGCCGCGATTGCCCAGCTTCACAGGGCAAACGAAGGTCGTATTCGGGAGATAAGCGGGCGCATTCAAGCGTTGGATGAAATTCTGTCCACCTGTAATTACATGGCTCTGTCTGCGAAACGCATCAAGCGACTCTGACATTATTCTGCGAGGTGCTACAATAAAGCCTCGCAATTCTTAGCGGCGTAAAGGCTAAGGAAAAATAATGTCAACAGAAGTCCAAATGGCTAACGCTGGAGCCTCCCAAAAACCAGTGAACACATCCAACATATCTGCGAGTAATTTTGTTACTCAAAGGTATAAAGCCCAAATGGAGGCTGCTAAGGCGCAAAAATCGCCCCCGCCACCCCCAGTTGAGGAGAAGCCTATTCCTGAGCCAGAAGCTGCGGAACCTACTGAACAGCATCAAGAGCCTGTTCCAGAAAGCCCATCAGCCGATGTTCAAGAAGAAGCCAAAGTTCTTTCTAAGGACGTTGAGATAGAAAACATGAGTGAAGCGGAGCTTAAAGAGCTTGCGTCAAAACTCGGAAGCAAAGCTGTCGCTAGGTTTGGTGAACTCACCGCCAAGCGCCGCGCTGCTGAAGAACAATTGGCCCAACTCCAAGCTGAAGTTGCCCGCCGCGACGAGAAGCCACTTGAAGCTAAAGTGGTAAATAACCCATATTCAGACCTTGCTACATCAGAAGACTTGCAAGCCAAGTTTACTCAGGTGAACGAAGTCATTGAATGGGGTGAAAACATTCTCGACCGAAGTGAAGACCTTGCTGCTGACGACGTTGTTGCTAACGTCGATGGCAAGGAATACACCAAACGCGAAATCAAGGAAAAGACACGGGAAGCTCGCAAAGCGCGAGATACCTATCTTCCAGCTCAACATAAGGAAATTAAACTGGCTCAAGACCGCACGGTTTTGCGTCAAGCCCTTATTGAGCGTTCCAAATCGGAACTTTCTTGGATGCAGGGCGACGACAACGACATCCGTAAGCAATACGAGTCCATGATGAGTGATGAGCGACTGAAGGGTTTAGAGAAGGCTCTACCTGACTTGGCTCCACAAATCCCGTATCTCCTAGCTCATGCGGCTAATAGTTTGTATGCTCGTCGGCCAGTGGATGCTAAACCGTCCGTTAAACTGGCTCCGAACAGCCCAATTATTAACCAGTCTTCCGACTCCCTCAAGCCAGAAGTTCGTCAGAACAAGGCTTTGAAAGACCTCAGCGAACGATTTGGAAAATCGTCTAGTTATAAGGACTTCACAAAACTTCGTGCTCTTCAACACACTAAATCTTAATTATCATGGCCTTTTCAAATACCTATTCCATTACTAATCCAGGCTCCGGCGTTTCTAACCGCGAAGACCTCACAGACGTTCTGACGATCCTCGCGCCAGAAGAGACACCCATCACATCGCTCGCCAAGAAGAGCAAAGCCACTGCGACATTCAATGAATGGACAGTCGATACTCTCGCTTCCCCAGTCACTGCTGGCGTTCGCGAAGGTCAAGACATCTCGTCCTTCACGGACAAATTCTCTGGTCGCGCCCGTCTCGGCAATTACGTCCAGTTGTTCCAGAAGAACTACATGGTGTCGCAATTGCAGGACGCCGTCGAGTCCGTTGGCCCAGCCAAGATTGCTGAAGCCGAGGCGAAAGCCATCCGCGAAATGAAGCGCGACATCGAAGCCACCGTTTGCGGTACGCAAGACCGCGCTGTGGAAGATGGCAGCACAACCGCCTATGCTATGCGTGGTCTCGGTCTGTGGCTCTCCAACACCCCTGGCAGCGACGTTCCTTCGGCCTATCGTACGCCCACAGCGTCGATCAACGGCTCTGGCACGACCCTCACAGAATCCGTGTTCAACAGCCTCGTTGCGTCTATCTTCTCGCAGACAGGCACAGTCGATGCGCTCACGCTCGTTGCTGGTACGACTCTCCGTCGCACCGTCTCTGGCTTTGCCCGTTCTGACGGCAACTCCAGCGAGAACGTGTTCCATGTCAATCAGATGGCGACCGACAAAGAGATCACTCTCTCGGTCAACACCTACGACAGCGACTTCGGCCTCATCACAGTCATCAACGGTAACCCAGCTTGTATGCCTTCCGCTGCGACTGGTTACCTCATCAACCCAGACTACGTTGGTATCGCTGAGCTGATGAGCATCGGTAGCACCCGTCTTCCAAATCAAGGCGGTGGCGAGCGCGGCTTCATTGACGCTGCTCTCACCCTCCAGGTTCACTCGCCCCTTGCCCACGGCAAGATCACAGCGGTTGCCTAATTGGTAGTCAGCTAAACCCCCAGAGGCTTGTGTGGTATAATCCGCACAAGCCTTTTTTATGGAAATTATTACCAAATTACCACGGACTTCGAATAGTGATGCTGACCGTGCGTTAGTTAATGAACTACGTTATGGCGTAAAACTCAAAGAGGCTTGGGAAAATGAGCGCGAAAAGATTTGCGCTCAACACGCTGAGAAGATTAAGAATGCCCAGAAAGACGCTTTTAAGAGCCTTCGTTGTGTAGCAGTCACTCCAGCATGGGAGTGGTTCAATATGCGTAATAAATACGGAGCAGAGGCTATGCGCGACCGTGGCTTTATGAAAGACTATCAGAAACGCTTCCCTCATCTAAGCCCCAATAAAATCTAATGGCTAACGCAACATATACAGACTTTCTGAACAGGGTTAAAGGGCTGTCCGGTGTATTTACTCCTAGCGCAGACCAACTCACCTATTTTGTTCATTTGCTCAATCGCAGAGCAAATATGGCTTACGAGGCTACGGACTATTGGCCGCGCTATCTAGTTGCCGGTGAACTTCGCAACCTAAGCACTACTACAGTTAATGCTGGATCATTTGTTGTAGGAACAACTTACACAATTCTTGTCGTAGGTAGCACCAACTTTGTGTCTATTGGAGCTTCGGCTAACACGGTGGGCGTAGTCTTTGTTGCTACGGGTGTAGGAAGCGGAAGTGGAACAGCTACGCTTAACACTAACATTGTGCCATTTACACAAGCTGGCAAATCAGACATTGATACGTTTCTTCGCATACACAAGACCTACCAGCCGTTCTATCTCTATTCTGCTCCAGAACTTGAGTATTACGTCAATGCTGAAGGTGCTCATCTAGTTGGTGATACGGCTCCTTCTACTGGCACCTACGTTACCTATAAGATGGTGTGGGACGGCCCCTATACTAATTCAAGCATCACAATTCCATACGAATTTCTTGACCATTTGGCTCATGCTGTTTATGCTGATTACTTACGTCAAGATGGTCAAAATGAGAAGGCAATTGCGGAAGAAAACATCGCAAAAGGCATTCTTGATGACCAACTTCAAAAAACCGATGTTAGCCGCGCAACTGGTATGATGGCCCATCGTATCTCAACCCATAATTCCCGCTCCTTCCGCCGATGAATAGCTACGTTGTTAATCTCTATCCTAAACCGAACGATACAAATGCCAGTCAAACCATCACAGTAGCAGCTACTGCGGTGAGTTTTGCTGACAACTTTGAATACAAGACTAATGCTTGTTTCTTTACCGTTCAAACTGCTCCCGTGATTGTTACATTTGATGGTACAGCCCCAACAACATCCAATGGTCACATCTTGGCTGCTGGTTATACAGGTTGGTTTAGTGCTGCTGCTCTTCGCGTTGCTAAATTTGTTCGTTCTGGTGGTACAAGTGCAACCATCACGATGTCTCAGTTTACCACCTAAAAATGGCTAACTCACGCATAGTCAACGGGCCAATGCAAGTGATTCCCCAGTCGGGAACCACGGCTCGCAGCAATACGCTTACAACTACCGCTGCCAATTTCATCCTATCTCCTGCACTCAACGATCAAACCACTCATGTTTGGTGGACACTTGATGGTTGTGATGCGCGAATTATGATTGATGGAACTACTCCTACCACTTCTACAGGTCATTTAATTTACAATGGTAGTTCTGGCATTTGGAGCAAAATTTGGGCTACTTCCGCCAAGATTGTTGCTACGAGCGGAACAGGCATCATTACCATTTCTGAATTAAATCATACCTAAAATGTCTGGCATATTTGACCAAGTCCTAAGTTACAATCCCACAATCTTAGCCAGTTCAATTGCTGGCTCTGTTACATATAAAGGCACTTGGGATGCGGCGACAAATTCGCCAACATTAGCCAATCCTCCAGCATCTACCACAAAAGGTTGGTATTATGTTGTAAGTGTTGCTGGAACACGATTTGGTATTGAATTTGCCGTTGGCGACTGGATTATCAGCAATGGGTCTATTTGGCAGAAAGTTGATTTGACGGATAGCGTTAGCAGCGTCTTTGGACGCACTGGTGCTGTTGTAGCTACCACAGGAGATTATTCGGCTTCTCAGATTAGTGGTTTAGGCAGTTTGGCTACTCAAAACGGTACGTTTAGTGGTACGTCTTCTGGCACAAATACGGGCGATCAAAGCATCAGTATTACGGGAGATGCTACGGCTGCTGCTTCAGCGGGAGTTCTAACGGCTACAGTTACTAAGATTAATGGTACATCTTTGGCTGGGCTTGCTACGGGCATTCTTAAGAACACAACGACTACAGGTGTTCCTTCTATTGCGGTGGCGGCGGACTTTCCAACGCTCAATCAAAATACAACAGGTACAGCGTCCAATGTTACGGGTACGGTGGCTGTTGCCAACGGAGGCACAGGTTCTACTACAGCATCTGGTGCTCGTACCAATTTAGGTCTAGGAAGCCTAGCAACGCAAAACGGCACCTTTTCTGGCACCTCTAGCGGTACTAACACTGGCGATCAGACTATTTCGATTACAGGCGACGTAACGGCATCTGGAAGCACGGGTGCGCTTACGGCTACAGTGGGTAAGATAAATGGTGTTGCACTCATTGGCCTAGGTACAGGCATCCTCAAGAACAGCACAGTGACGGGACAGCCTGGCATTGCTGTTGCATCAGATTTCCCCACTCTCAATCAAAACACCACTGGTACGGCGTCTAATGTCACAGGAGTGGTTGCAGTTGCTAATGGTGGCACAGGTGCAAGCACGCTCACAGGCTATGTTAAAGGCTCTGGAACATCGGCTCTAACGGCTAGTAGCACCATTCCCAACACGGATGTTAGTGGATTGGGCACAATGAGCACTCAGGCTGCCTCTAGCGTAGCCATTACAGGCGGTTCTATCAACAATACGCCAATTGGCGCATCCACCCCTAATACTGGTGCCTTTACGACACTTACAGCCTCTACGCCCATTGGAACGGCTTCTGGCGGTACAGGAGTAAATACAACACCATCTAACGGGCAAGTGCTCATTGGTAATGGCACGGGATATACGGCTAATACGCTTACGGCTGGCTCTGGTATTACCATTACAAATGCTTCTGGATCAATAACTGTCGCGGCTGCTGGTGGAGTTACAGGTGTTAGTTCTGTTACTGGCACAGCTAATGAAATTACTGCCACTACAGTATCTGGTGCTGTAACGCTATCACTACCATCTGCACTTACATTTACAGGAAAAACAATTACTGGTGGTACATTAGATGTTGGAGATATTTACTCCACAACACTATCTTATGGATTTACCAACGTAGCATCGGCAGGCACGGTTACCACGCTTACCGCATCTTCTGTACGCGACTGGACGGTTACTGGTAGCAGTGGGCAGACTTACCAGCTTCCAGACGCTACAACGCTCCGTAACGGAGCCATGTTTCAGTTTAACAACAACCAGTCGTCTGGCACGATTGTTGTCCGAAATAACTCTGCAACCACGATTGTTACTATTCAATCTGGTGGGTACGTCGAGGTTATCTTACTATCCAATGCTACCGCTGCTGGTAGCTGGGACGTACACAATCAAGCTCCTAGCAACGTAACGTGGAGCACCAATACGTTTGATTATGCTGGTTCTATTACTTCCGCGACATGGAACGGCACTACCGTAGCCATCAACCGTGGCGGTACAGGTCAAGCGACAGCCCAGCTTGCTATCAATGCTTTGGCGGGTGCAGTGACTTCCGGTTCCTATCTGCGCGGTAACGGAACTAACGTGGTGATGAACACCATCCAAGCGGCTGATGTTCCCACGCTGAACCAATCTACGACTGGCAGTGCGGCTACGCTTACCACGCCTCGCGCAATCTACGGCAACAACTTTGATGGTAGTGCTGCGCTCACGCAAGTCATCGCCTCCACCTACGGCGGCACAGGCAATGGCTTTGCGAAATTTAGTGGCCCAGCATCCAGCGAGAAAACTTTTACGCTGCCCAACGCATCCTCGACGTTGCTGTATGACGGCGGTGCATTAGGCACACCAGCCAGCGGTACAGTGACCAACCTGACAGGTACGGCGTCCATCAACATCAACGGTACGGTGGGAGCGACTACGCCGAGCACTTTGGCGGCTACAACTGGAACATTTACAGCAACAGGACAGGTTCAATACTTTTCTGGTGCAACCACGGCATCTAAATACATTCGGTTAGAAAATACTGGCGGTAACAGTTATTTTGGCATTGAGGGTGCAACCCCAGCATTTGGAGGAACTGCATACGCTGCATTTCTTTTTGCTCCTAATGAAATTGATATGCTAGTGGGAAGCGTGAAGGTGGGGGCTTTTACCTCCACTGGATTAAACTCTACTCCAATAGGTGTTACTACGGCCAGCACAGGCGCGTTTACCAGCCTAACCAGCACTAGCGGAGCTATCAATGGCACGGTGGGCGCGACTACGGCTAGCACAGGCGCGTTTACAGCAGCAACAATAAAGAACGCAGGCTCCGCTGCAACACTCCGAATAGGTGATGCTGGTCTTGGCGGCGGAAGTATAAACAGCATTA
>Ga0209084_1002221_pt1 | contig 15346 bp, 32 predicted proteins | sample C_130820_MF_Meta_FD_187309 | JGI IMG/M metagenome (GOLD analysis project Ga0209084, IMG submission 187309) | Freshwater microbial communities from Lake Croche, Canada to study carbon cycling - C_130820_MF_MetaG (SPAdes) (version 2) | ecosystem: Environmental > Aquatic > Freshwater > Lake... | reverse complement strand
TTCTATAACACAGATGAATTAATATTCTTTGATGTAACGGAAGAAAGATTAGGTATGCTTGACGGTGAACCATATAAAGTTATGTTGTTCAGACATATTGAAGAGGGAAATACAATAGAAGGAGATACAATATATCCACCGCACCCAATGTATAATTTCCCTGATATAATTTAAAAAAAAATAATATGAGATTAAACGTAGAATTACTTGCAATTGATTTTTACAGAGTGGGAAGAAGTTGGATTTCTATTTTAGAAATCAATTATGGTCACCCATTATTTTATATAGAATGGGGACAAGGTATGAAAATACAAATCAGTTTCTTATTTGGATTACTTAAAAATTATTAATATGAAAATCGCATTAATATGTTTACCTAGAACAGGTTCTACAAATATTAGAAAATATTTTGAAAATGTTAATATACATTATAAAGTATATAATGAACCATTTAATCCACCAATAGAACCACATTTAACTTGGCCAATAGAAACATACGATAACGTAATTTTAAATGAAAATGTATTTGTAAAAGGAATATGTTGGCACATACCAGCTGAGTTATCGGAATTGTCAATTTACGAATTTTATGAAAAATTAAAACAAGATTTTGATAAAATTGTAATATTAAAAAGAAAAAATATCATAGACATAGCTAAAAGTATATTACACGCACAAACATATGATATTTGGCACAAACAATATATAATAAACAAAATTGATGATACGGCTTTAAATCATACACTTAATTATATCAAAGAAAAAGATACATTACTTGATGAACTTATTGAAATTCATAATTTTAATGTATATTATTATGAAGATATATTTTATAATAAAGATTTAATGATTAATTTTTTAAATAATATTGATTGTGAATATAATGAAACATTTTTTAATAAATTTTTAAGAATAGAAAATAAATATAGTTTAGAGTACCCTAAAACAAAACCTTTAATATGATAAAGGACTTTAAATTTTTTAGAGCTAACGAAACAAGAATAAATTGGCAACTAACCGGTTTATTAGATGATGCAACAAATGTTCCATTATTGGTTGGTGTATTGGACATCACATACAAATATATTCAGGATAATAATTTAATGGATAATGACAGGGTTAAAAATATGTTGATTATCATTATGACCAAATTATTTAGAGACAAATATAATTCTTATAGTGATTATGTTATTAGAAGGAAGATTGATGAGGTTGCGGTTCATACAAATACCGTCACAATAAGAAGATATATACAAGAACTTGCAGCGGGTGCTTGGGCCAGTATTGATGTTGAAGCAGAGATAAATCATATTATTTATGAACAATGTAAATGGGAAGAGAATGATTACGGATTTTAAATTTTTAAAAGGAACACCACCACCTAAATGGAGAACATACTGTGGATTGATGCATCCATTGGAAACCATAAGCACAGATTATATCAAACGATTAATGAAAATTTTTGTAATTAATGGTACATTGCCTAATCAAAAAGATGGGAGAACAGCAACCGAGTGGTATATCATATTAGATAATGAATTAAAAAGAAGAAATGATTAAACCATTTAAATTCTTTAGAAAATCTTTTAATACGGATGATTATGATATCGAAAACTTTAGGTTCTTGGGTGTCACTCCTATATTTCTCACTGATGAAAATAGAAATGCTAGAAAAATGATTTATGTTTTTACCGATGGGACAATAACTCCGGCACAAGTAATTTACGAAGATCACGATGCATATCATAGAGCAGATGTATATGAAGTAAGAGGTAATCAAGTATTCTTATTACCAAGACGAGAAGCAGAATACATAAATGTAACATTAACATTCACACCAAATGCAGAACTTTAAGTTCCTGAACAATAATAAGAACTATTTTCTTATCCCAACAGAGGATGAAATTATTCGTGCATTAGAAATTGGGAGACAGGCTTATTTGGAAGGACATGTAGCAGAATATAATCCATTTATTAGACAGGAATTATATGATGCATTTAACGAAGGATGGAATTTAGAACAATCATATGACATATTAAGACAATCACTACAAAGAGCAATAAATGGACTTTAAATTCTTTCAAAAACCGAAATCACAGGGGAACATGATTTTTATGTTCAACATGGACGATGCTCTCATCAATGTGATAAGATGGAGACAATATTTTAATATTGACATGATTAATGGTGGCGATACTGAATTATCTATGGTGAATGTTCCAATAGTTAATTGTTGGTTGAGAATATTAAATTGGTCACGTCAAGAAACGGCATTAACCGGTGGGGACATGATTGAAATTAATTATAGAATTATTGAATTGAATAACCAAGGAAGAGATTTTACATTTAGGATGAATGAACGAGATTTTTTAAGAAGAATAGATATAACAGGAATATGATTAGACCATTTAAATTTTTAACACCAGCAAAACCACCAATAACAGGAAGATATTGGGGTGGAACCAACACGCAAGGAATCACGTTTAGTAATGGAAATACTATTATGAGGATTACTGAAAATTTAACTGCCAATATGAATAGATTTCAATATGTTCATCCATTAATTATTATACATTCATTTTTTTGGGTAAGAAACTACAATCATAGATTAATACTTGGAGAAAATTTTAGAACAAATACTGAGGTGTATGAAGGAACCATTGATAGATTTATGGAAACATATCGTAATAGAATGGATATTAATAGACACGCCATACTACCGGTTGTTCCTGTGATTCAAAAAATTGAATATGAAAATACTTGTTTTTACCAAGACACATTGAAATTTAGTGATGGAAATATGTGGGTTAAAATAGTATATAAAAAGTTTTATGAGAGAGTTTAAGTTCTTCCAAAAAAATCCCATAAGAAGATGGTTGGAGAGTAATTTTCTCGGACAACTACAATGGTTGATGCAACCAGTCGGTGTGGTATATTATATGGATAGAAGATGGGATGGAAATTTTTATACCGAGGAATTAAAATCAATGACGATTACGGTTAATAATAGATACATCAACTCATACAATCATTTTATGGAAATGAGTAGAGATAAGATTATATTTGTTTATGAATTTGTGGATAACACAAACATAAGTAATATGATAACTTACAATCAAGATAATTTTGATGACATGCCAAAGGATAGACCACTAATATTCAGAGGAGTAATAAGAGACAATGAAACAATTTAAATTTTTTTCGGGGGTGAAATCCATGTTGGATATGTATGGTAGAGAAATCAATCCAAATCATTATCAAACAATTAGTTTAACCGGCAATCTTCGTTTTCTAAAAGAATACCATAGAAGATTGGATTGTTTTTATATGTCACATTATAATATGTTTAATGATAGACATCCATTGTATAATCAATCATTAGAATTATATGATAGAACGGTTGGTTTTATTAATGGAGGTCATATAACAACCCACGAAGAGATAAGGAGATTCGTTCATATCGCATATTCAGATTTGGTATATGGAGTATTTGAACCGTGGGAAATGGGTGGAGCAACAAATCAGGAGATATTAGTTGATACATATAACTTTATAAACCCAAGACGATGAAGGACTTCAAATTTCTCACCAAGAACAATACCATAAACTTTAACGGACAAATGTCCATTGAGGCACTTAGATATTTCAATGATTATGTCAATAATGTAATTAGATATGAAATCTCAACACCAACCGCAACATATAGGATGGTGGATTACACTTATGGTGACGGTAATATTGTGGCAGGAACTATCAACGCACATCCATCAGGTGTATCCAATGTAATGGTCACCTATAGTATAAGGAACGGGGAGATTACGGGACACACAATACATTTAGATTACTGGAATACGGCGGGACAGTTAGTAAACGCATTAAGAGAGACACAATAAAGACCCATACCACTGTGAATGGGGATTCCGGCGTACGAAAACAATGATGGAGATAACCAGCACTAATCATAAATAACCATCTTAATGCACGAGAAAACCGGCATACGACCCCCACTTTACATAATAGATATAATATAGTTTACATATTATATGTAAAAACATATACCAAAAATAAAACAGACGTAAATGGATTTTACTATATCCAAAAACATATAATCTTTAAAGCGACTAGATGTCCTCAGTCGGAAATAATATTATAAACTAATAGGATATTTATATACAATGAAGTTATTAGATTTAATAAACGAACAGGATGATGTGGTTATTACCGATGATTACACCTACCCAACCAAAGAACAGAAGAAAAGGGCAAAGATATTCTATCATGCGTTTAAGACGGGGAAATTCACGGTAGAAGACGATGGTGGAACATACAAATATGTTCTTCCTGACGAGTATTATGTAAGTGTGGCGGGTGATGGTGTATTAAATATTGTTTTAACCATGAATCCCCAACAAAAAATGAAGATGTATTTTGTACATAAGGATCATGAGACGGGAGAAACAATAGAAAAAGACATAGACACTTCAAAAAGAACTTATCTACATCAGTGGATGAAGGATAAGATAGAGAATAAATTCAAACAATCCCAAATTAATTTTTTATTTTAAATGAAACTATTAGATATACTTAACGAAGATGCTGAAGTGGATGTCCCAAAGGAAAAGAAGAGGGTTAATACCATATTCAGGGCGTTAAGGTCAGGGGTTATCTATCTACCATTTATGGATAAAAAGATTAAGTATGAACTTAATAACGATTACCAATTAAGTATAGGGATAGGTAAAAGTCGTAATGACACCATTATGTTTATTCCAAGTGATGACAAGACACCAAAGATTAAATTATATACTATTGATTCCAATGGGGTGGAAAGATATTTCAGTGTAAATGGTTATGACTCTATATATCAAGCCATGTGGACCAAAATATCAGAAAAATTCAAACATTTCAAAATACACCTAAGATAATTAGGATATTCCAATTCATACCAGTATATTTGTGGTATGAAAATACCTATTCAATTAACGTACAAATACTTCAGTGAGACCATAACCATTAAGAAGAAGGTGGACAGTCTACATATAGGAGATACCATGGAGATGTATAAAGGTATTATTGTCCCCATATATGGTCAGGAGAACTACGAGAGGGTTATAATAACACTTGCTCAAAGGATAATGGAACAAAGGAGAAAGAAGGAACCCAAAACACTAATCAAAAGGATTGTGGATAAGATATTATATTATTGATTTGGAATATAAAGAATATAATCGTATATTTGTATTATTAAACAATTATAACATATGGAACAAACATTATTAGAAAGAGACAACAAGAAAATCGGATTGAAAGAATTAGATGTTAAATTCTGTGGACATAGAGTTACAGGATCAACAGGGAGAGAAACATTCCTAATCACATTATCTATCATCGGGGGATTAATCGGGGGATATTCAAGACTTAGTGAGTATTCAGAAGATATCTCAGAGGATAAAGAAACCTTCCTTATAAGAAACCCTAAGAGTTATGACCAACAATTCATAAGAGAAATGGGAGATCATTATGTATGGTTTAATTACTCCAATGAACAAAAGAGATATAGACTACAAAGTCTTGTTGAGAGATTAAATCTACAGGATAAATTCTATATTACATTAGATTAGTATAAGGGGACCTAAAGGTCCCTTTTTTGTTCCTCCTTGGTAAGGGACTTATAGACCTGGTACAAGGAACCTATTATGGAGACAATCATAAGGATAAAGATGTATATCATAGGGTATTATTTAGCTTTTTATAACAGGTTTCTTTCATCTTATTTAACATCTCTTCTCTGTAATTGGGACAGTTAATATCCACTTTATTAACATCATGTCCATGTATAAAAACCCTAAAATAGTTCTGTCCTGTTTGTCCTCTTCTTTTATACCATGGAATATTGATATCATATTTGTAGTATAAACCTTTTGTTTTTCTAACCTTAGGATAAGGACAAGTCCTAAGATTTAAGTCCTCCCATTTAAGATTATCCACCACATCGGTAATGGATAGAACATTAATTTGTTTGAATAGTAAGGAGATTTTATTATCGGTTTGATTTAACGATTCTTGAAGATTATCTAATCTGTCCATTAGTTCTCCTTTCTCCTCTTGTTGATGTTTGTATATTGCTTCTATAAGTTCTTGTGACATATTGTTTAAGATATTTTTCTTTGAATAAATGTTCTGGTATTGAACTGATATAACTCAGGACAATACCCCCGAATATTAGACATAAAGGTTAGAGCATTCTCCTTTGATTTGAACATTTTACTGCACCCACCATACTTTACCGTGTACATATTTGGTTGTCCCTTCTCCCTATTTGATTTGGATAGGTTGTTCTTTTTACTGTTTCCACTTCTCATAACTGTTATTTTATGGTACAAAGGTAAGGGTATTATTTGGAATATCCTAAAGTGTATTAATATATTTTACCACTATGTCTCCGACATCTGTGTACTCCCGTTGGTCGGTCTACGACAGGGAACACCCTGTTTACCCCCTGAAGTCCGACCGTTAGGGAGGACGTAATTATACTTTATCCCTTTTAATATCCCTATTTATTTTACTACACAAAGGTTTAAGATTGGTATAATGGTTTAATTTTAGAAGTTCCTCTTCAGTCTTTGCTATAGATGTTGGTATAATGTGGTCTATGTCCCACCCATAGTTGAAAGTTCCTATTTTATATAGACCATAATTGTCCCACGACATCCATGGTTCCCATTGTCCCTCGAGATATTCCTTAAAGGATTTGTAATCCGTACCGAGAATGGTATTGGTCTTAGAGGTTTTTTTAAACCCTTTTCTTTTAATACTTCGTGAAATTAATGCTCTAATTGAAGAAGTGAATCTAAACAAAGGATCTATTTTTCTTCTCTTACTAATATAGTTTCTGTTTTGTTCGTTCTTTTTTTCTTTAGGGTAATTTTTATTATATTCTTTTCTTTTATCCTTATTATTTTCTCTCCATATTTTACCTTTCTCTTTATATTTCTCTTTGTTTTTTATATATAATTCTTTAAATTTTTCTTTGTTTTTTTCCCTATATTTTTTATTATGAATTATAGACTTAACTTTAACCTCTTCAGGGTTCTTCTCTCTGTATTTTTTTACATGTTCCCTATGTTTAATTAAGTACTCCATACCCATCTTTTTTCTATATTCTTTCTGATATTCCCTTTTCTTTTCCTTGTCTTTGAATGGCATAGTGTTAGTTATTTAACCTGACGAGGACCTAAAGGTCCGAGGTAATCAGTACAAATATAGTACAAAAATCCCACCTTTAGACCCCCGAAAAACACCCCTAATTTATCCCCGTTATTGATACTAATATCCACACTTTATTCACCTTGATCTGTCGGGATCCATTTAGGGGATGGAATTCCCACTTTTACTGTATATTTATTGATACCGTATATAATATCGGTAATTTGGGGAGAAAGTGGGGAAAAGTGGTAGTATGTGGGGATTGTCCTCTGTCCGAATCAAGGACCATATCCGTAAAATTTTCTGAAAGGGGGTCTTTTAATAGTGTTTTTTCCTGTCATAACCAAATAAAGTTATCCACATACGTATTACAAACAATCCATATACATAACTGTAATACGGGCTCCTACGGAGCCCTTCAGGTCTGTCATAGTGTCCGTTTTATTTATGTATATATAAAAGGGTTCATACGTAATACAGTGGTTAGTAATACATCTTTATCCATTTAACATAATGTACGTTATAGGAACTCTGGTAATACACAACTTATCCACACTCCTGCGTCGTGGTCTTCAACACACCCATCCCCTGAAGGACCGAACGAAGTATCGGTCCGTAATACATTTGCCAGACAACTTTCGTGGATATCGGAGACTCATAGTTTACTGGCAAGGTGTAATACAAACTTGAAGGGGACCCATAGGGTCCCCGTACAATTAAAATATGTGTTTGTGTGTATTACGCGGAGAAGTCAATTCCGAAGTGTTTAAACTTGGCCTCCAACCAATCTTTAAATTCACTCTTTTGTTCATCATTAAGAGGACATGTATTACTTGTGATAATAACCCCATCAATATGTACATGACCTGGATTATATGATATTTCAAAATCGGGGTCCAGTATCTTATCTCTTTTGTTATAGTTTCTATTCTTTTGGTGTACTGTAATACCAGGTTGGTAGAACTTACCATAGTCGTACGTGTGACCTTTCCAAGTTCCTTTACCCAAAGCCGCGTAGATTGTCTTACACTTCTTAACTAATTTGTTCATTGTGGTCGAGTAGTCACCTGAGAACCTTGGTAATTGTTCTGGCAATAATAGGTATAAGTTTTCGTTTTCAAACAATTCATACATTGAGTTTGGTCTTTCAATCTTTACATTGTAAACATTATTATCCATATAATCTTTTATGAATAATATCCCCTCCATAAGGGATATTGTCACCCTTTCAATACGGATAGTAAACTGATCTAATACCATACGATAGTGCTGAACAAATTCATCCTTGGACATGTTACTTGCCAAACAAATTATGTTGATCACTTCGTCCCCCGCTGTTTTAATTAAATCTGTTGGTATGATTGGATTAACATGATCAGGATCATATGTGATAAACACTTCCAATTGTCTTTTTGAAATTAAACGATATGTGATATAACCCGAACCACTGATAAACTTAAGTTTTTTCATGTACCGTAAATCGTCAGTAATCTTAACCATAAGGTTTGTAAGCTCAATCTTCCTTAAATAGGTCTCTTCTTGTTCTGATATGATATCCATAATCTTCATGTTATATAAATAGTTCTTTGCCAAACAATATTCGACAGGTGGTTCCTGAAGTACCCGATGTTCCTCTTGCTCCCAATGTTCCTCTTGTGCCCGACGTGTGTCTAAAAAAAACCCATTAGGGTTTTGCCAAACAATATTCGAGTCGGTCTTCCTGATCAGTGTCGTCTTTAAACAATAAACCCCCCACAATAGTGGAGGGTCTACTATCGTTCTTATAATCTACAGGTTATGCAGATAATAAAGTATTTCTGTAAGAGATTGCTGTTCTCTTGTTAGAGAAGTTCTTACTGAACTTAGTTCCTTCTACAGATACACGAACACGGTAGCTGTTACCGTCGAAGTATACATTGTTAGATACAGGAACATAAGTTGTCTTGGTAGAACGAGTTTTGGTTGTTTTCATTTTTACTGAATTTTAATTTAACATTATTGTTTATAAAATATAAACCATTAATTCGGTAAAAAAAAATAAATGGCAACTTATTTTTCGTTTTGTCAGAACTGGTGTTGCCAAACAACATTCACAGTGGATCAGGACTCGAACTTCTTGTCAATCCATTTATACCACTCCTCACCGTACTTCAGTTCCATATAACTGAAGTACCTGTAATGTTTTCTCTCGTTGTAGAGGAAATACACGAAGTAATAATCTATGTACCACTCCAACTTCATTTTAAATCTTTTCATGGTATTCTATTTCAATGTTAACACTGTCTAAGTTGAATTCGTCGTAGAACTTCTCCAAGATATCAATCTTAGCATCTGCTGAAATGTATAGGATTAGTCCCATTTCTTTCTTTCGTTGGATCTTGGATATCTGATCCTTGATCCATAGTTTAACCATTTGGTCATTTAGTTTCATCTTGTAGTATTTTATATTGTTTATCACCAATTGTATCTAAGATATAAGCCACCTCTACGATATCCTCCAAGTCGTATGTGGATATGTCATCAAATTCATCACCATATGGTGTTACACCTGTCAAGTACTGTCCATTGACCATTGTCTTTACAAGATACGGTACCTTAGTCATAGTTGCATCGTACTCATTATCCTCACTGATATAGACATTGAATGGATGGGTAAACTCTATGGTTTCCCCGAGTTTGAATAGATTCTCTATCTCGTTACAGAACTTGGTCTTCAGGTTCTTAACTTCTTCCCTTGAGTTGTAGTTCATATTAATTCATTTAAAAATTTATTTGGAAATCTTTCCATACCAAAATCTATTGCAATTCCTACAATCTTTCCCTTGTGTTTTGCCACAAGACATCTGTATCCACCATCACCAATACCTGATGATGATACCACACCTGTGTCATACATACCCCACGACTCGGTGGATAATGTGAACTGGCACATCTTCTCATACCACTCATCACCATCTCTATCTTTCACACCTAAGGTAAATGGTCTTCCATCATATGTCTTATCAGGTGTTGTAATACTTGAAGCAATGTTGTCATTCTTGAAAGAAGACATGCTGAAGATTCCTGCTTGACCTGAATCCACCCCAACTTGACCAGGGTAATTTCTCCAAGATAATGTATCCTCGACATAATCCTCGTGGACAGTAAGTAATACAGAACACCTGTTCCCCCAATTAGGGTCCTCAGTTTTTCTCACGGTAGTTATGTAACCACCAGGTAATACATCCTTTAGTTTTACTTGACACCAAGTTTCGTCCGAGTAGCAAGGGTCACTGACCATCACATCACTCTCAAGTGTAATACGGTTCATAGTTTATAAGTTTAGGGTTTAAAGTTATGACATAGTTATGATATCACAAAATTATTTGGAATATATTCTTTTATAGTTATTAACATTTTCTACAATCTCCGTTAACATTACGGCAGATATCTTGTCATACGCCTTCAACATGAATATTTTATTGCCAGACAATATTTCAAGATCTGCTGTACCGTCGGGGAAGTATAAATCTATTGGGTCTATTAGAACTCTAACTTCATTGATATCGTTATCGGACCTAAAGAAAGGACAACGACCATACACATATGTATCTCTGACAGTGTAGAGTTTGATAGTGTCTTTCATGTTAGTTAAGGCTCTAATCTGCATGATGATTACTTCTAATTCAGACAACTGTTGAAAGTCCACCTTGTGTTTAGAAACTTTGTTACTGTATTCTGTTACAAAATCTGCCAGACAATATCCACCTGGCTGATCAGATCCGTGACTCCTTGTTATGAATTGATCATAAGTACTTCTTTCTTTAGAGGTCCCTACGATGTTTACGAATACTCCTTCCGTGGTTTTATTTAACCTACCCATTATAGTATATTTAAATTGTTAATAAATTTGCCAAACAATATCGACCAGGATGATCTCTGTGGTCGTCCAAGAAAAACTCGGGTGTTAAACACATTGCCTCCATAGTATGGAGTTGGTTTGGTATAGAAACTTGCCACACCAAATTGGCGGAACCATTCGTCCTGAGGAGGTTGTTTTTCAGGATATGTTGTCTTACATACTCTTTCTTTAGTCATTTAATTCTTCTTTAAGTTGTTTAATAATTGTTTCTTTATCTTCATCCGTTACGAAACCGAAGTTCTCGTTTACATATTCTACTATTTTAACTTCATCTATCTTTTTAACCACATCATCCTCCTCATCATCTTCGTCATCAGATGTTATTTCATCACGAGCTGAATCAATCATAGATTCAAGCTCCGAATTCCAAAACAATTCCTTGTCCAACAGGTAAATGCCTTCCAAATAAGGATACTCACTATCATCAACCATTGTGAATCCATCTTCATCACGATAGATTTTGGTTTCACCACTGAACCCTATACCACCTTCACTATAGAAGATGTAAGCTTCAATGCCCTCATACTGCTTAACCAAGTTGGTTAGAAATTCTATGGGAGGACTCCAAGCTGTATCAGGATATAATCTGATTTCAGTTTCATCATATTCCATATTACAACTACTATATGACACATCCCATTTAGTCCCGAACCAACTTACATTGGTATCGTACCAGTCCTTATCATAATCGGCTTTAGTCATATGGTCAGGATATCCAATAAGGGATTGGAATACTCTGTCTTCACCATCTTTAGTATTTTCAATAACCCTTACTAAAGTAGCTATAATTTTTTCATCTCCATTAATTCTAATGGAATTGTTACACCAGTTTGGCATGATATATAATTTAATTGATTACCAAGATGAACGATAGTAAAAAGAAGCACCTTTATTATCTTCTTCTAATAAATCTTTAAGTTGAATAATAGTAGATTTAACTTCTTCCCAATAGTATTCATCAATTTCATCACTACCAAAGAAGAAACCCTGTGCTGTTGGTAGTATATTTTCTGCTGTGTCTTTATTCTCCAAGACATATGTTAATGTTTCCAATAACATCTTCAGGTCAGATTCATCTACAAAACTTTCTTTACAATCGTCCACACCCTCTTGTACATTATCGACGAACCATTTGTGAAGAGCATTAAACTTTCTCCACTCCATCACCTGTTCCATAACATAACAAATTCTGTCAGGTTTAATGTGGTCTAATTTCTTTTTACCTTTCTTAACAGAGATGGTGTGTCTTTCATTATCAGACATCCAATCCCAATTCTTAACATAGTGTTTCTTGTAGAGATACATATCTAATCCCATAGTTGTAAGTTTTAGGATACAAAGATAATGAATATTCTTTTATAACACCAAATTATTTAAAGCTTTTTTATAAAAAAACATGCGCGCAGATCAGGTGGATATTGTTTGGCAAATTCTGTTATTGATAATCAATGAGTTATGTTTTGCCAAACAACATCGTTGCTGCGCGCAGATCTGTAGCATGCTATGCGAAACAAGTATTACATGCGAAGCAAAAAAAATCCCCCGTACTTCTACGAGGGATTGAACTAAACTCACTAATCCACATCCATTTATTTTTTACAAACTAAATCATTCAATAGTCGAGAACTACCTTTAATTATTGTTGTTTCTTTCATTGCTTCGTCAATCGTTGTAATACCCTTCTTATGTAGTTTGTAATCAGTACCATTGTTGGTGTACCAAATTTCATACGTTTTGTTGTTTGGCGACAATTTAATAGTAGTCGTCATAGTTTTACGGATTTGTTGAAATGTAAAGGTAATACAAAATATAATACAAACCAACAAATTTATTTTTTTTTATTTTTGCCAGACAATATCTCACCAGTGCCATTACTGGAATTCTCTAAAGTTCTCTAAATAATAATGGGTACCATTTCTGATACCCATCGTATAACAAACACTCTCCTATAAACACATTAATAATATAACATATGTATTTTATATTAACAAATATTTTAAAATTTACTTCTTATACCCCTTCTACGATATAAGTCGTCGTACGGGTTAATATTTGGTTTAAGTGATTCATTGATTAATGTAATGTCAGTTTCAGATATTTCATCCACAAACTTCTTATCAAGGTCATCAATGTGTTTGCCGGACAACTTGTCGTAACCACCCATCTGATATTTGGGGTAGACAATCTTGGTTTTGGTGTCAAGTACAGATGCGACTGATTTTAATTCTACTATCATATTAATTGTTATTTAAAAGGTGATTTAATTCATATTCAAATTCTTCTCTCATACCTTCCACATCATAAACCTTAATGGTTTCATCCACAATACCATTCTCATCGTCAGGATGATAAAAACTAATGTCTACTTCAATAGTTTTAGGTGGGTTAGTACAAAATGTTTCATAATCAGTTACATTCGCACACATTCTATCATAGAATTTAACGAGTTGTTCATGACTTAAATCGTCAGGGTGATTTTGTAGTTCCGATAAATCGGATTGAATTTGGTTAAGTATTTCTTTCATATAGTTTTATTTTTTAATCATTGTTTGTGTATATTCTAATTGGTTTAATGTATCCATATGTTGAGAACCACTATATCTATTTTGTTCTCTACGAACTACAACTTGGTGAGAACCAATAGGTTCCCAACCATTGTTAATCATTTCATTTACTTTGGTGTTTATTTCACTTGGACTATCACCATACACAATTTTATATTCCATATCATTTTTATTTAGAACACGAAGATAACAATAATTTATTTATACAACAAATTAATTTGTTAAAACTTTGTTAAATAATTTAACAAATGTAATACCTGTGATCAGAGCTATGATATTGTTTGGCATTGTGTCGAAGACCACGACGAAGGAGTGTAATACGCTTGCCAAACAACATTCAGGGATGTCGGAACTTGTGGTACTTCGGGTACAAGTGGTACATCTTTTCGGGTACTTGTGGAACATCGGGTACTTCAGGTACAAGGCCACACAACTTGTCTGGCAGTTGCCAAACAATATTCACATGATCAGCACAGTGCCACGGCAGTTACAAAATAAAAAACCCCCGTATTTCTACGAGGGTCGGGAGGGAAAACACAAACCTAACTATTAAACCATATGAACCAAATCCATAACTTGACTTAATTCAATTTGATTCAATTGATACCAAGTTTCTTTTACTCTAAATTTTTCAATAAGTGAATATAGATCATTCTTTGTATTCTTAATTAACTTACTATCTAATTTATTATATTTTATTAACCGAATGTGATGAACACCATGTTCTAAAGTTTTTATTCTTCTTTCGGGTTCATGAGTAAATCCTACATAATAAAAATTCGTACCAATAGCGTTAGCGATTAGAATTCCGTCGGGTTTTACATTTTTTCTTGTCATAAAATATTATATTAATTCAACCAAATCTGAAAATATCTCTTGTTCTACTTGACCAATACCACCGAACATTTTTGCTTCGGTATTATCGTTCTTACTATAAGAGTGTGTCGTGTATTTTGTTACACCACTAAACAAACCCCAAAGGTTGTCTCCTTTACCTTGAATTTCACCATTTAAGTCGATGTAAAATCTACTTAAATTGTTTTTAGTTCTTGTAGATAATTCATCACTATCTAAACTAAATTCAGGTTTGATGCCAAACAATTTTCGAGTCACCTTCTCCTTCAACAAATCGTCAAAACGTGTCTCACTTAATTCGGTGATGAATTTGAAAGTTTGTTTCTCTTCCTCTAATACAATGTCCAATCTTCTACAGATGTCTTCCACCTTTAAAGACATAGACTTTGTGTGTCTTACTTTGTTTTGTAAACCTTGCATCACTCTAAAAAATGTGTTCATACAACTAATAGTCGTATTGGAATGACCAAATGCTAATGATGTAGAACCATCAAAAGAATTCACACCTGTTAAATAACCCTCAATTCGGTCGTTACCCAACTTTAAATCGTTTCCTTTTAATTGAACGTAGATACGTCCACCATTTTTGAACTCACCTCCACGATGAATTTCTAAACCTGTTCTACCCGATACTTGATGTAATAAGTCCATCAGTTCATGGTTTTGATAAGGAACATAACCATCAGAGTGCAGACCTACGATGTCGTTCGTATCGTCTCTAACGATTGCCTTTTTGTTTGGGACAATAATACCACTTGTGGTTTGGATGTCCTCTTGACGTACCGACCAATTCAGGTTGGTTTTGTCTAATAATGTTTT
>Ga0209084_1002220_pt1 | contig 15346 bp, 18 predicted proteins | sample C_130820_MF_Meta_FD_187309 | JGI IMG/M metagenome (GOLD analysis project Ga0209084, IMG submission 187309) | Freshwater microbial communities from Lake Croche, Canada to study carbon cycling - C_130820_MF_MetaG (SPAdes) (version 2) | ecosystem: Environmental > Aquatic > Freshwater > Lake... | reverse complement strand
AAATAGCGGATCTCATCAACGAAACACTCTACAAACTGAAGTTTTTAAACTAGGAGAATAAAATGTACGGAACCGATGGTGCAAAAATCCCGGCGGCTAATTCGTCTGATAAAAGCGGCGAGCGCAACGAATCAATGCGCGGCGGTGTTGCGATGGGCAAAGCAGACGCAATTGGCGCCGACAAGCAATACGACACCGGCAAGACCGCTGGCGTTTGTTATACGCACGATCGCAGCAAGAATTACCCCAAATAAGCGAAAGCCCGACGCGGTAAGGTGCCGGGCTTTCTAACCATCACAATAGGGAGGTATTGCAGTGGCTGATGCAGATTCTACGTGTAAATGTTGTCGATTTTATACAACCGGTAATATTCTTGGGCAATGTCGGCGGTATCCGACGTTTATGAACCGGCACCAGAACGAATGGTGCGGCGAGTATTCTGCCTTAGAAGTTATTGAGGTGTGCGCTCCAGTAGCCGTAAGGTTCGTTGATAAACAGGAAGATGCGCCAAGAAAACGCGGGAGGCCAAGAAAATCATGAAGCTAAAACCTCGCGCAGACAAAATCGTGGTGTTACCGTTGCCGCGCATTAAAAGCGAAATCATCGAAGTCGTAATGACCGAGAACGATAACATGGGAACCGTTGTGGCCGTAGGGCCCGGCGGGTGGAACGCCAAAGGTAAAATCGAACCGACGCCGGTCGCAGTAGGCGATCTTGTGCGGTTCGGCACGATGGGCAAAGACGAATACCTGAAGTATTCAGAATATATCGAAGATGGCGTGAAGTATTTAATCATGTCCTGGAAGGACATCTGTTTTGTTCAAGAAGCAGCTTAATTAAAGGAAATAAAATGGCTAATTCAATCGCAATAGGCGTGGCGTATCAAGATCAGGATATTATTAACGCAAACAATTCTTTGGTGAATGCCGTCACGGGTCAATTCGGTTACAGCACCGGCAGCTCAACCGCGGTGCCGACTGCTGTGACGCAAGCAACTAGCAAATCAACCGGTGTGACCGTCAACGCGCCTTGCGGAACAATCACCATGAACAACGCCGCACTCACTGCCGGCTCTGAAGTCGCATTCATTGTGACGAATTCAATGGTTTCTGCATACGATGTGCCGGTCGTTGCAGTTAAATCTGGCGGGGCAACGGCAGGCACCTATTTGTTGTCGATTGCGACGGTTGCTGCCGGTTCGTTCACGATTGCTGTGGCAAATGCCAGTGCCGGGTCATTGTCGGAAGCTATCGTGATTTCATTTGCTCTGGTTCACGTTGCTCAGCAATAAATTATGAAGCCCGGACTCTATGCCAACATTGCTGCAAAACGCGAAAGAATAGCCGAAGGCAGCAAAGAGAAAATGCGGAAGCCTGGTGCAATCGGCGCACCAACCGCTAAAGCGTTTAAGCAAGCAGCCAAAACTGTGCAGAAGAAACGATGAGCGCAGCCTGGACGAAAAAAGCCGGAAAGAATCCGGCCGGTGGCTTGAACGCAAAAGGCCGCGCCAGCTATCACGCTGAAACAGGCGGCACGCTCAAGGCGCCAGTCAAAGCGGGGGATAATCCACGCCGCGCCTCGTTCTTGGCGCGTATGGGCGGTATGCCGGGGCCGGAACATAAGCCCAGCGGTGAACCGACACGTCTGCTGCTCAGTCTGAAAGCGTGGGGCGCAAGCTCTAAAGCCGATGCTAAGAGCAAAGCGGCCGCAATCAGCAAGCGTAATAAAAAGACGAAATGATAACGGCAACTTTGCCTCAATAAAAAGAAAATGAATCCTCCGCACGAGCCAACAGACGACCAGCGCAAGAAGGTGCAACGCGCATCTGGTCTAGGATTGCCGCATGAGCAGATATCTGCGCTCGTTGGTATCTCGCCGCCTACGCTCAGAAAACATTATTCTCTTGAGCTTGGTTTAGGCAAAGCAGAGTCAAGCGCAGCCATAGCCGACACGCTGTTCAACAAAGCGCAGGCCGGTGACACGACAGCAATGATCTGGTGGACGAAGGCACAGATGCGTTGGTCTGAAACCAGCACCATGCAGATGGCGAATGCAGACGGCACGAAGATCGAAGGCATTAACGTGGTGTTCGTAGATCCCAAGCCGCGGGTGTGACCGTGGATCTAGAGTCAGTCTTTGCCAGAGCAGAATTCCCACGCAAGCTCGACTGCTTATTCAATCCAGAACACTCTCGGTATCGCGTGCTGTATGGTGGCCGCGGTGGTGCTAAGTCGTGGGGCATAGCACGCGCTCTGCTCATCCTCGGCGCCAAGAAACCGCTACGCATACTCTGTGCGCGTGAATACCAGACCAGCATCAAGGACTCGGTGCACAAGCTGCTGTGCGACCAGATTGAGTCTATGGGCTTGCTGGGCTTTTACGAGATCACGCAGGCCAGCATCCGGGGCAGTAACGGCACTGAGTTCCTGTTTGCCGGGCTGAAGAACAACATCAGCAACATCAAAAGCTATGAAGGCTGCGATATTGTGTGGGTGGAGGAAGCGCAGTCGGTCAGCCGACTAAGCTGGAACGTGCTGATACCGACCATTCGCAAGGACAACAGCGAAATCTGGATCTCGTTCAATCCGGAGCTTGAGACCGACGAGACTTACGAGCGTTTCGTGCTGAAGCCGCCTGATGACTGCGTGGTGCAGAAGGTTAACTGGAACGATAACCCGTGGTTTCCGCACACGCTGGAGCTTGAGAAAGACGCCTTAAAGAACCGCGATACTGAAGCCTATAACAACGTCTGGGAAGGGTTGTGCAGGCAGAACGTGGACGGGGCGATCTTCGCTAAAGAACTACAGATGGCCGATATTCAAGGCCGCTTGACAAGGGTTATATACGATCCGTCCAAGCCTGTTCATGCAATATTCGATTTGGGTTGGTCTGACAGTACAGCTATTTGGTACCTACAGTTCATTGGAATGGAAACAAGGCTGATTCGTTATATGGAAAACAGCCAGAAAACGATGAGTTGGTATCTAGCAGAAATGCAGAAATTTGGCTACGTCTACGACACGCTCTGGCTGCCGCATGATGCTGAAAACAAGACGCTGGCCGCCAATGGCAAGAGCATCGAGGAAATCGTAAGGGCTGCCGGTTATCGGGTGAACATCATCCCGCGGGTGCCGGTCGTGGACAGCATCAACGCAGCTAGGACAATCTTCCCGAACTGCTGGTTTGACCGCGAGAACGCCGCCGATGGGATTAACTGCCTGAGACACTACCGGTATGAGACAGACGCATACGGCAGCTTCAGCAAGTTACCGCTACACGACGAATACAGCCACGGTGCAGACGCTTTTAGATATATCGGCCTGATGGTCAACGAGCCGCGCAAGCCGCGGAAACCTAGAATTCAACAATTTGAAAGTGCGGGGTGGATGGGATGAACAGCCAATTTGACAATGATCCGCGGATAGAGGAGGCGGTCAAGTTCCTGCGCCTGTGCGGGGATGCTGAGTCAAGCAACCGCATGGAAGCTATGGAGGACTTGAAGTTTGCCGCGGGTGACCAGTGGCCGACCGAGATCCAGAACAGTCGGAATCTTGAGGCCAGACCTTGCCTGACCATTAACAAGATCGACGCTTATGTGCGGCAGGTGACCAACCAGCAGCGCCAGCAACGACCGCGGATTAAAGTGCATCCGACCAACACGCAGGCCGACGCAAAGGTTGCCGAGGTCATTGAGGGTATTACCCGGCACATTGAGCTAAACAGCAATGCAGACCACGCCTATGACAACGCTTTTGATTATTCGGTCAGGATGGGCTGGGGCTTCTGGCGCGTGGTGACTGAATATGTAAGGGAGGATTCGTTCGATCAGGAAATATTCATCAAGGCAATTGAAAACCCGTTTACCGTCTATTTTGACCCCAATTCCACGGCGCCAGATGGATCCGATGCTGAACGGGCAATTATCACGACGATGATTCCGAAAGCGCAATTCCGCAAGATGTATCCCGGCAAGGACGACGGGCAGGGATTCCAACCAAAAGCTACGGGGGACGATGCTGCGGAATGGATGACTAAAGAGGACATTCGGATCGCTGAATACTTCTGGACTGAGCGCGAAAAGGCTACGCTTGTCCTGCTCTCTGACGGAACCAAGATATTCAAGGACGAGCTGCCAAGCGCGGATGTTCTCTTGCTGGCCGGTATTCAAATCATCGACGAGCGCCCGACCTACAAGAAGGTGATCAAGTGGTGCAAGTTGACAACGATGGAAGTGCTTGAGGAACGGGAATGGCCTGGTCGGTTTATTCCAATCGTGCCAGTCTACGGCCAGCAGATTATTGTCGACGACAAGCGCAAGAAATTTGGTCTGGTGCGGTTCGCTAAAGATCCGCAACGAATGTATAACTTCTGGCGCACCAGCATGACCGAGTCGGTTGCTTTGGCGCCAAAAGCCAAGTGGCTGCTGGCCGAGGGTCAGGACGAAGGGCATGAGACAGAGTGGGCGGCAGCTAACATAAAATCCTCGCCTGTCCTGCGCTACAAGCAGACCGACATTGATGGCCGGACAGCGCCAGTGCCGGTCAGGTTGCAGCCGGAGCCGCCGCCTACCGGCGTGATGACCGCGGCCGCGGCTATATCTGATGATTTGCAAACTGTGCTGGGCATATTCGATCCGGCACAACAGATGCCGGGCAATGTCAGCGGCAAAGCGTTAAATGGTGCACAGCAACAAGGGGACATGTCGAATTTCCATTATTACGACAACCTGACTCGCAGCATCAAATTCACCGGAAAAATCATTCTCGACCTGATTCCTAAAATCTACGACGGTCAGCGGGTGATGCGGATTATCGGTGACGATGGTCAGCCCGATTTGATCACGGTTAACGAGAAAACCGCTGTTGGGCAGGTCTTAAACGACATTACCGTGGGCGAATACGATGTGGTGATGGACACGGGCCCGGGCTACAACAGCAAGCGCCAGCAGGCCGTAGAAGCAATGGCTCCCATGATGGCAAATCAGGATTTGTTCAAGATTGCCGGCGACTTGATTTTTAGGAACATGGACTTTCCCGGCGCCGATGTGATTGCCGACCGCTTGGCGGCCAGCAACCCGCTGGCGCAGATTGACGATAAAAGCCCGATTCCGCCACAGGTTCAGATGCAACTGGCGCAGGGCAAGCAAACCATTGAGCAAATGAAACAGCAGATGACCGCCATGCAGCTCGAGATCGACAACCGCGGATCTATTGCCCAAATCAAGGAAGAAGGGGCAAACCGCAGGAAGCTGATGGATGTGACCGCCAGGGCGCACAACACCGAAACGATGGCCGAGGTCAAGGTTAATGACCAGAATACCAGGGCTATTACCAGCCAGAACAAGACGGAACTGGACGCAATCGTCCAGCTTATGCTGCACCACATGGACACCAAACGCCTAGAAGCCGAGATCGACCGGCGCAATCAGGAGCAGTATCAATTTGCCCAAACCGCGGCGCAAGATATTGAGCAGGGCGCCAATCCGCTAACCACTAGACAATAAATACCGTAAAAGAGTATATAAAAACCATACCGCAGGTTTTGCGGGAACCGGAGCTTATGAATAATATGGCCGACACGCAGACCGATAATCAGGAACCAAAGCAAGCTGGCAACATTGTTACCAGCGAAACTCTGGCCGCATTTAATGCAGAAAAGCTGGGATTAGCTGATCGCGCACCTTCCGAGGCCGAGGAATCGGAGCCGGAAGTAGAAGCCGAGCAGAGTGAACCAGAAGTAACAGACGAAAAGAAACAGAATCCCAAGTTAGAACGGCGGTTCTCTACGTTATCAAAAGCCCGCGACCAGGCGAAAGCTGAGGCACAAAAGGAACGCGAAGCCAGAGAAACGCTAGAGGCTCGGGTTAAAGAGTTGGAAGGCGGCGCGAAACCGGAAGTTAAGTCATCCGCAGACGCAAAGCCAAAACCTGAGCAATTCACCGACGCCTTTGAATACGCCGAGGCGTTGTCTGAATATTCCGCGGAAGCAGCATTAGCAAATCGAGACAAGCAGGACGCTGAGAAACGCGCCGCGGCCGAGCAAGCCAAACTGATTAAAGGTTGGGAAGCTCGACTGAAGGCGACAAAGGCCGAAATACCGGACTTTGCCGAGATGGTAGAAAGCTCAACGGTTACCGTGAACGACACGATCCGTGACGCCATTCTTGAAAGTGATATCGGGCCAAGAATCCTGTATCACTTGGCAGAGAACGAGGAGTTCGCGCTCAAGCTCAACGAAATGCCGCTGATTACTGCTATTCGTGAAATTGGGAAACTGGAAGCACGACTGGAAAAGTCGGCCGAGTCTGCTCAGTCTGTTACACGATCAAAAGCACCAGCACCGATCAGCCCGATCCGCGGCGCTGCAAGCGGTTCTGATTTTAAGGTGGACTCTAAGGGTGAGTTTCACGGAAGTTATCAGAACTGGAAAGCAGCACGCCAAGCCGGGAAGATCCGCTGACCACTAATCCAATTTAGGAAAAAATATCATGGCCAATAATCTGCTGACTATCAGCAAAATCACGAACGAAGCACTGATGGTGCTTGAAAACGAATTGACTTTCACCAGCGAAGTCGACCGTAACTATGATGACCAGTTCGCGGTTGTCGGCGCCAAGATCGGCGCAACCGTCAACGTGCGTAAACCGGGTCGCTTCATCGGCACCACCGGCCCGGCGCTCAACGTCGAAGATTTTAACGAAACCAGCGTGCCGGTTACGCTCTCCACGCAGTTCCATGTCGACACCCAGTTTACTAGTCAAGACTTGGCACTGTCGCTAGATATGTTTAGTGATCGCGTGCTGAAGCCGGCCGTTGCCGCGATTGCTAACAAGATGGATCGTGATGGTCTGTTAATGGCGAAGAATGCGACCGCCAACATCGTTGGCACCGCCGGCACGCCGCCGACCGGCCTGATCACCTACCTGACCGCTGGTGCTTACCTCGACGCTGAAGGTGCGCCGCGTGATGGTCGCCGTAGCTGCGTGATCGAACCGTTCACCAGTGCAACTATCGTTGACTCGCTGAAGGGCTTGTTTAACCCGAACCCGAAAATCAGCAAGCAATACGAAAAGGGCATGATGGGAACGGACAGTTCCGGCATGAACTGGAAGATGGATCAGAACGTGGTTAACCAGACGTTTGGTTCGTATGCGACTGCCACTTCGTTCTCGTGCCAGACCGCGACTGCTACGGGCTTCCTGACGACCGGCTGGGCTTCGACATCGACCATCGCGTTGTCGGTGTCAACTGCGACCGCTGGCCTAAAGCAGGGCGACGTCATCCAGATCGCTAACGTCTATGCGGTTAACCCGCAGAACCGTCAAGCGTATGGCTCCAACAAGCTGCGCAACTTTGTTGTGCAAGCCGATGTGACGGTTGCGACCTCGAGCACGACCAGCGTTGTGGTTTCGCCTGCGGTTATCACTGCCGGCCAATTCCAAAACGTGTCGGTTACCTCGCCTGGTGCGTCAACGGTTACGCCGTTCAACAACACTGGCGTTGTCAGCCCGCAGAACATCATCATGCACCGCAATGCTTTCTGCTTGGCGGTTGCCGATCTTGAGCTGCCGGAAGGCGTGCACTTTGCTGGGCGTGCGAGCGACAAGGAACTGGGTCTGTCGATGCGTGTGGTGCGTCAATACACGATCAACAACGACAGCATTCCGACGCGTTTGGACGTTCTCTACGGTTGGGCGCCGCTGTATCCCGAGCTTGCCTGTCGCGTTGCTGCTTAATAAACGGGGGCGCAGAAATGCGCTCCGTTTTAAACTTTTAAAAGGAAACAATCATGGCGAATCCCGGCCCCGCTTCAGTTAGCACCATTCACCCGCAAGGGCTTACTAGCAATCAAGCGATCCGCTTGCTTGCTTCCGCAACCGGCGTTTCGTTGAACGTCACGGGCGATGCTCCGCAAGTGATGAGCGTCATCAACTCGTCGACCTACAACATCACGAACGTGGTCATCACCAATGCCAATAAAGACGTTTCCGCTGGCTATCTCGCCATTTGGACGCAACCCGCTGGCGCTGGCAATGAAATCGTGACGAACGCTGCGCTGACGAGCAACACCGCGTCAACATATGTTACGAAGTCAACCGTTGTTACCGCAACCGGCGTGCTGAATCTGGCAGCGCAAAACTTTTACGTTAAAGTTGGCACCGCGGTATCTGGCGGCACCGTAGACATTTACATCTACGGCACTGACTTTTCTTCATTCTAAAAATGTAAACGACCGAAAAAGCCGTTCTCTAAAGGGGCGGCTTTTTCTGTTTTTATTGGGGTAAAAGATGACCAACACCAATGTGATGCGTCTGAGTGGGCAGTGTTTTGCGCTCGACCTGACTACGAGCGCAAGCAGTGCGTTGCTGATTACGGCAACGACGAACGATCAAACCAATTATGTAAGCCTGTTAAATACCGGCACAGGCAAAGCCGCTATTGAAATGTCGAACAACGCCACGGTGACCACGCCGACGATCGCTTCCACCGGCAATGGTGGCTCTTTTGTTTTGCCCGCGGCGATGACGTTTCCGATGATCATTGCAGCGCCGAAAGCACCGTTCTATATCAAAGGCATCAGCAGCGGGACGAACACGCTTTATATCACAGCAACGCAAGCTGACTAAAAGGTTGTCTCTATGAGTACCTCTAACAGCAACAGCACCGCGCTGACAACAACAATAAATATTGTGCCTGTCCAGGGCATATTCGACCAGTATCATTCAATAGTTACGTTTGTCGGTCCTGCTGGCGATTATTTCTCTGCGCCTATTTCTGGCGTGGCTACGCTGACAAGCGGCACGATAGCCGCTACGCCTGTTAATCCGCTGGATATTACAAATAAAGCGTACGTCGACGCGGTAGCGCAGGGACTGGATATCAAAGACTCTGTCGTTGCCAGCACGACTGGAAACATTACGCTATCAGGCACGCAGACTGTAGACGGTATTGCGCTTGTTGCTGGTGATCGTTGTCTGGTTAAGAATCAGACCGCGGCTGCGGATAACGGCATTTATGTTGTTGCTGCTGGCGCGTGGGCGAGATCCACCGACATGAACACTTGGGCGCAAGTGCCGGGTGCGTTCACGTTCATAGAAACCGGAACAACGCTTGCCGATACCGGCTGGGTCTGCACCAGCAACGCAGGCGGCACGCTAGGCGTTACTGCTATCAATTTCACGCAGTTTAGTGGCGGCGCGTCTTATACGGCTGGAACCGGCCTAACCCTAGTCGGATCTGTATTCAGCCTAACAAACCCGGTTGCCATCAATCTTGGCGGCACTGCTGGAACGGCCACGCCGACCGCGGGTGCTGTTCCTTACGGCACCGGCACTGCCTACGCTTTCACTGCGGCCGGCACAACGGGTCAGGTGCTGACTTCTGCCACTGCCGGCGCTCCGACTTGGACAACCCCGCTGGCCGGCATTACGATTACTGATGACACGACAACGAACGCAACGCGGTATCCGTTGCTGTCAAGCGTGACCACAGGCACGATCACTGGGAACAACACAAGCTCAACGAAACTGAGCTTTAACCCTAGCACTGGCGTTCTTAGCACTGCCGGCCTGACATCTACAGGCGCCATCACATACGGCGGCGTGACGCTGACAAACGCGGTTACTGGCACCGGCAAAATGGTGCTGGATACCAGCCCAACGGTTAACAATCCAACCGTCACAAATTACGTTGAATCTGTGGTCGCAATAGGAACAGTAACAAGCTCATCTACTTTGGCGCTGACAAACGGCACAATCCAAACCGCAACCTTGACTGCATCCACCGCTTGCACGTTTACCATGCCAACTGCTACGGCGGGTAAGTCCTTTGTGCTGTTGCTTAAACAAGCGGCGGCTACCGGCAACGGAACAGCTACGTTTACTTCCGTTAAATGGGGAACTTCTGGCACGCCAACAATTACTGCAACCGCTGGCAAGATGGATATTTTGACATTTCTTGCTGACGGTACAAACTGGTATGGTTCAATCTTGCAAGGATTTACGCCGTAATGTTTGCCGCTAAAAACTTTTTTTTGGCGGGGGCTGTTGCTGGCCCACCTCCTTCTGTCAGCTATCTAGTTGTTGCTGGTGGTGGCGGTGGCGGTGGTTCTATCGCCGGATATAACGGTGGTGGTGGCGGCGGGGCTGGTGGGTACAAAGAAAGTACATTGTCTGTTGCGGCAGGCAGTCCACTGACCGTAACTATAGGCGGCGGCGGCACTGCTGGATTAGCGTCTTCTCCAAACTATGGCGGCAATGGTTCTGACTCTGTTTTTTCAAGCGTTACGTCAACTGGTGGTGGTGGTGGTGGTGGCAGTAATGCGACTGCGGCTAATAACAACGGAAGATCGGGTGGATCGGGCGGCGGCGCGGCAAATAACGGGGCTGCTTCAGGAACTGCTGGAACCGGAACTTCAGGGCAAGGAAATAACGGCGGAACTTGTAGCAGTATGGCAGGATTTTACGGTGACGGAGGCGGCGGCGGCGCTAACGCGGTTGGTGCAAATGGAACAAGCACAACGGGCGGCAATGGCGGCGGTGGAACGGCTAGCACTATTTCGGGGGTAACTTATGCTGGCGGTGGTGGGGGCGGCACTACAATTGCCGGTACTGTAGGAACTGGTGGGTCTGGTGGTGGTGGAGCCGCAGGAACTTCTGGCGGCGGCGCCGGTAATCCGGGTACTATAAACACAGGCGGCGGTGGTGGTGGTTGCTCAACTCCATCAGCAGGAACAGCTTATGCGGGTGGTGTTGGCGGTTCGGGCATTGTGATTATTAGTTACGCTAATACTTATTCTGCGGCAGCAAGCACGACAGGATCGCCAACAATAACCAACACTGGTGGAAACAGGATTTATTCTTGGAATGGTTCGGGGAGCATTACATTTTGAGTCACTTTGCCAAAATAGAAAATGGCGTGGTCACACAAGTGATTGTGGTCGGCAATGCGGATACTGCGAACGCAGAAGGCGTTGAAATGGAACATATCGGCGCTGCGTTCTGTGAGCGTTTGCTTGGCGGCGACTGGAAACAAACCAGCTACAGCGGCAAGATGCGAAAGAACTACGCCGGGATTGGCTACAGTTACGATGCAGGGCGTGATGCGTTTATTGCACCAAAACCGTATCCTTCGTGGCTACTGAACGAACAGACCTGTCAGTGGGAATCTCCCACTCCGATGCCTACGGACGGACAACGCTACTGGTGGAACGAAGAATTGAAAGCGTGGGATGTACAACTGGCAAATTAAAAGCATTACGTTAAATGGCGACCTGATAACGTCTGCTCATTATCATGTTGCTGCCGGTGATATTGCCACTGAAGGCCACTGGACGTTTAAGAACCCGGTATTGATAAAGCCGCTTGAGGACGTTACGCAACAAGATATTATTTCGTGGGTTGATCACGACTCGGCGCACGCAATCACAGACAGGCTCGACGAACAGGCGGTGACGCTCGAAAATGTCGATCTACCGTGGATGAAAAACGCATTTAAGCCGTTTAAGGATTAAATATGACAATGCCCATAGATATCATCAGCCGCGCACTGAAAGACATTGGTGCGCTGGCGGCGGGTGAAACGCCTAGTCCTGAAGCCTCGCAGGACGCTTTCGACATGCTCAACGACATGCTTGACCAGTGGAGCAACGAGGGCATGATGGTCTATTACAAGACCGAGATCATATTTACGACCACGAATAATCAGACTCAATACACCATTGGTCCAGGCGGTCAGATCGGCGCCAGCTTTACAGGGTCAATTTCCGGCACGACACTGACCGTCACCGCTATCGGATCTGGCGCTATTGCTATAGGTCAAACGCTGTCTGGAACCGGGGTTACTGCCGGAACGACCATTGTGGGATTCAATACCGGCGCGGGCGGCAATGTAAATGAGGTCGGAACCTACACGATAACGCCAAGTCAAACCGCGTCCAGCACGACGGTTTCGGCTTATTATCAGCGACCTTTAAGCCTGACTTCAGCCTATGTTCGCATCTCAACAACCGCTAACGGCGCTCCGATAATTGGTGGTGGGCTGGACTATCCGGTGGCCGTTCTAAACTTTGACCAATACAATTCAATTGGCCTAAAGACGATGAGTGGTCCGTGGCCAAAGGCTATTTATTACCAACCTGCCGAGATTCTTGGCAATATCTTTGTCTGGCCAGCGCCAGCGCAGGGCGAGCTTCATATTTTCACCGATACCCAGTTTAGAAACTACCAGACGCAAAACGACGTTTTTGCGCTGCCGCAGGGCTACAACATGGCATTGCGGTGGTGCTTGGCCGAAAGGCTAATGCCTATGTATGGCAAAGCCTCGCAGACGCAGATCGGCATGATTACAGCCTACGCAGCGCAGGCGAAAGCAACGCTAAAACGGACAAATATGAAACCGCCGATGGTCGCCAGCTACGCAGATGCGATCATTACCGGCCGGCAGAAGGATGCTGGCTGGATTATGTACGGAGGTTTCCGCTGATGCCAGATTTCGGCTTTGTCGGTCCCAGCTACGAAGCGCCCAGCATCTATCAGGACGCGCAGGAGTGCATTAATTACTATCCTGAGATAGATCCGCTTAAACAGCCTGGCGACCGCGGCGTGGTGGCGCTATACCCGACTCCTGGACTGACTTCGCAAGTCGTATTGCAAACTGCACAGGAAGTGCGCGGGATGCGAACGGTATCCGGCGGGGCGCAGCTCGTCGTTGTTGGCGGCCCATATCTTTACGCTTTAACGTCTAACCTTGCTCCTACCATAGTCGGGGTGCTAAACAGCAGCACCGGATCTGTCGGCATTACAGACAACGGCTTGAATGTCTATATCGTCGACGGAACCTACCGTTATACCTGGCGCATTAGCAGCCCGGCTGCGGCGGTCTTTACGGGTTCAATCAGCGGCACGACTTTGACCGTTACTGCAATGACCAGCGGCACGATAGCAATCAGCCAGGCGTTGTTTGGCTTGTCAATTTCTGCTGAAACCGTAATCACGGCACTCGGCTCTGGCACAGGCGGTGTCGGCACGTATACCGTCAATAACACGCAAACGATTGCCAGCGAAACGATGAATTCAGCAACCGTGGGCGCCGTGGTTACAGGCTCAATGGCAACGACTACGCTGACCGTGACCGCGGTAACGTCTGGGACGCTCTATGTTGGCCAGACGGTGCGCGGGGCTGGGGTTACTACCAACACCATCATTACGGCGCTAGGAACGGGAACTGGCGGCACTGGCACGTATACCATCAACAACTCGCAGACGTTTTCTTCCGGCACGCTCTACGGGCTAAATTACACAATTATTCCATCGACTGACGGAGCCTTTACGGGCGCGAACGTGGTCGACATTGTGGATAACTATTTTGTCTATAACCGGCCAAGCACGCAGCAGTGGGCTGCCAGCGGGCTGTTGTCTCCGATCACCGCGGCGTTGAGCTTTGCAAGCAAAGATGGGGCTCCAGATAATTTAGTTTCTCTCATAGTCGACCATCGCGAAGTCTATCTGCTGGGCGAAAATAGCTCCGAGGTCTGGATCGATACTGGCAGTGTGCCTTTCGCGTTTCAGCGCATACCGGGAACCTCTACTCAACATGGTATTGCGGCTGTCTTTTCTATGGCTCGCGTTGGCAATTCTTTTGCTTATGTTTCTAGAAACATCCGAGGGCAAGCTGAAATTGTAATGATGAACGGTTATGTGCCGAACCGTATCAGCACGCACGCCGTAGAAAACACGCTCACAGGGCAAACGATTAGCGATGCTGTAGCTTGGACTTATCAGCTAGAAGGCCATGAAATCTACGTTGTGAGCTTTCCGACAATTGATATAACGTGGTGCTATGACGCAACCACTTTGATGTGGCATAAATGGCTTTATAACGATAATTCCAACGTTTACCATCGCTGCCGCGGTAATTGCGCCGCGTTGTTTCAGGGCAATGTGCTGGTTGGAGATTACTCAAACGGCATCATCTACAAGCTCGACCGCAATAATTACACCGACAACGGGCAGCCAATTAAACGCTTGCGCCGCGCTCCGCATATTGTGACGGACCTGCAACGGCAGTATTTTGACGAGTTGCAGATCCAGTTCCAGCCGGGCGTTGGGCTCTCCACCGGACAGGGTAACGATCCGCAGGCAATGCTGCGCTGGTCTGACGATGGCGGCAGCACCTGGTCAAGCGAGCACTGGACCACTATAGGTTTGACGGGCTCCTACAAAAACCGCGCAATCTGGCGCCGACTTGGGCAGACGCGGGACCGGGTGTTTGAGGTGACTTTGACCGATCCGATCAAGGCCGTGATCATTTCTGCAAACCTCAAAGCCAGCCAGGGGGAAAATTGAGCCTCTATAACGTCCAGACGCAGCCTTATCCGCAGTCTGAATTCCTCGACCCTGCGACGAAACGACCTGCTCGGGCGTGGCAGCAGTTCTTCATCAATATGCTGAACTTCAGCAGCGCCACGACTGCGACCACCGGAAGCGCAAGTTTGCCAGCAAATCCTGCTGGGTTTATCGTTATGACCGTCAACGGCGCAAACGTAAAAGTGCCCTATTACAATGTCTGACCTATCAATAACGCCAAGTCTGGAGCAGATTAACCGTCTGCAAGCAGAGATGGTCAAGATGCCGCAGATTGAGCTGCCGACCGAGCATTATTTCTCTGGCGGCATGTATTGTCGGAAAGTCTTTAGACCGGCTGGCACAACGATCGTGGGCAAAGTGCACAAGAAGGCGCACCTATTTTTGTGCGCCAAAGGCCAGATCCTTGCGTGGTCTGAAACCGGTATGCGAACACTTAATGCGGGTGATGTAGTCGAGTCCCAGCCTGGCACGAAGCGCGTCACCTACGCCGTTGAGGACTCCATAGGCATCACGTTTCACGTTACCGACAAGACCGATATGGACGATATCGAAAGCGAATTAGTCGAGCCTGACGAGCTTGCGTTGTTTGATGCAACTAACAAATTAAAACTAAGCAACATTTTGGAAGGAAACTAAAATGACATGGGTCGCAGCGGCAGTAATCGGTGGTGGCGCATCAATAGCCAGTGGGCTTATTGGCGCAGATGCGGCTAGAAGCGCTGCCGACCGGCAAGCGCAAGCTGCGGCGGCGGCTCAAGCGCAGCAACAGGCTAATTTCGAAAGAATACAAGCGCAGCAGGCGCCGTATCGCGCTTCTGGCTATAACGCTTTAAACCTTATCGGCGGCATGACAACGGGCGCAACGCCGACTTATGACTCGCAGGGTAATCCTATCGGCACGCAGCAAGGCACAGGCTACTTGCAGCACCAGTTCAGCGCCGAGGATCTAAAAAACGGTTTGGCGCCTAATTACGACTTTCA
>Ga0209084_1002217_pt1 | contig 15368 bp, 22 predicted proteins | sample C_130820_MF_Meta_FD_187309 | JGI IMG/M metagenome (GOLD analysis project Ga0209084, IMG submission 187309) | Freshwater microbial communities from Lake Croche, Canada to study carbon cycling - C_130820_MF_MetaG (SPAdes) (version 2) | ecosystem: Environmental > Aquatic > Freshwater > Lake... | reverse complement strand
GTCGCTGCGTACTGGGTCACCGGCTGATAGGGCTGTGTAGATTGCCTGGGTTGCCTTATCCCCTGCTGCTAACAACGTTGCCTCTGCTGCTGAACCTTCCTGTTTTTGTTCTGTCGGTGTAAAAATATAAGTGTCTGCTGCAAGTAAATACTTGTGGTTTTCTTCTATTGCTTTTTTAGTCGCAGCAGTTGAGTTATTTCTGTCTTGAATAAACTTTGCTTTGTCTGCGTCTGACATTGCAGAAGGGTCAAGCGACATAATATCTTGCACATTCAAATCGTTCATTTGCTGTGCAATGTCTGAAGTTTGAGCGTCAACATCAAATTCCTGTTTTCGGATTGCTGCTCTTTTTACTGGGTCAAATTCTGCGAGTGCTTGTTTATTCAAATCCGCTGATTGAAAAATCAAATCTTGTGATTTTTTCGCTAAATCCTGTTCTTGGTAAAACCTAGACAAAGCATCATCTAATGCGCCTGCAAATCCACCCAGGCGAAATCCTCCCAGGCTTGGGGGGCCATTCAGAATTGAACCGTATTGGTTTAAGAACATTTTTATTTCCTCAAAAGTAAGAGTAACAACAATCCACCGCCCAGCAGCATAAGCGTGTTGCTGCTTAGTCCTGTTGCAGCTTGTGCCGCGTTAATTGTCAGATTTTGCGCTGCTAGATAGTCCGCTACTTGTTGCGTTGTAAACGTCTTATTGAAATACGTTTTAATGTCATCCGTAATTTGCTGCAATGTCCTACCGGCTGCGATTTCCGCTTTTGCAAATTCTAAAACCGCCTGGTCTTGTGCGCTGGTTGTGTCTGTCATGGTCGTTGCCTTTGTGGTTGCTGGTAATGTTGCCGCTGCTGTTGTCACCGCTGTTACCGCTGCGGGGCTGGTAATGCTTGCGGTTGCTGCCCTGGTGACCGCTGCCGTACTTTTTCCCGCTGCCTGATTTTGAACAATTATCGCGGCAGTTGCAACTATGGCGGCTGATACGTCCGGGTTATTCAATATGCTGTCTACCGCATTGGTTGCGTCTGCTGATTGCGTTTGTACTAACGTACTGGTCACGTTTCCAGTAATAGCTTTTTTAATCGGTGTCCCGCTTGCTACTTGCAATGTAGTTTTTGAAATTGCATTGCTCACGGCCTGGGTTGTTGTTGGGTCGGTAAATACTTCCGCACCTGTTAAGTATTCATTTATTGCTGCCGCCAGTTCGGGTGCAATGATCGCAATTGCCGCTGCAATTATCGGTGCTGGTATGCCGCCCTTCGGCCTGGGTGTTGCATACAAAAATTTTCCATTGGTGTCGTAATATTGGTAAGTGCTGTTTCCTGGGTCGATTCGGTATCCGATCACATCTCCATATGCTTGTTCAGACTTATTTTCATGTCCATAGAAACAAGTGTTATATAGAGTGTCGTAATGGTCGCCCCAATCTGCTGGTATCCAGGCTGGCTTTGGCCTGTCTATCTTTTTGGTTACCGTTATGTTTCTGCAATAGACGGTTGTGTCTACTGGTGCGACATAGGTGTTATTTCTGTTCGGGCCTTCTCCAAGCGTACTCATGCCGCGCTGCGGCCTGGGTACATCCTGGTATCCAGCGACAAACATATTACCGCCTACGTCCCAGGAATAGGATTCCTAAAAGTCCAAGTCCCAAAACCATTACCAGTTGTTGTGTTGCAGGGGAAAGTCCCACGTTCACGCCTACGCCGGTATATTGTGCAATGTCCAGGGGTGGCAGTCCCTGCTTTGCGCGCTCGATGTTGAGTGTCATCAGTTGCTGCTGCTGGTAGGTCATGGTTACCGCTGTCATGATGCGCTGTGCGGTTGTCAACCAATCTTCACCAGGCGCTGCGGCTTGCGCTACTTTTTCATTAAATCCTGGTGCAATAGTGTCGGATTGAATTTGCAGTTGATCTACTGCATTGTTAAATCCAATATAGGTATCTGCCATGATTACTTCCTTTTCGATAGCGCGATTGCGCCGATTGCCAATACGCCAATTATCAATAGGTTGTTTCCGCTGAGTAGTCCACCAGCTTGGCCTGGTAGGGTTGTCGTACTGGTTTGTCCAGTTCGCGGGTCAAACGTTGTGATTGTGCCGTTTGCGTTTCGAGTGACTATTGTTCCATTGGCCTGTTGTCTTGGTACACCAATTGGTTGGCTGTAAATATTTCCGGTGAGTTGACCAGTTCCTTTTACAGCTTGCACTACTTTTGTAACCGAATTCAAAATTGAAACAACACCATCGACAAGTCCGGTTGTTGTCTGTGTTGCTGTTCCGGTGGCTGTATTGATTGTTGTTGTCGTTTGATTTCCGGTTGCTGCGTCTGTTGTTACTGTTCTAACTTCCCTTCCCCAGTTCGCGGGGTCGCTGGTTACTACACCGGTTTCACCAGTTGATGTATCTACTGAACCATCTGCGGCCCATGAAATCGTTGTTCCATCATCAAACGTATAGTCTGTGTAATCTTCATTTCCCCAAGCGTCACCTAACATAGTGTTGTCCTTTAAATTTTCAGTTGGTATAAAAATAACATCGTATTGTTCGGGTTCCGGTTCCGGAGGCCAGGGTTGAAACAATGCCGGTATCTGCGCCATTAAACCGCCTCCACCGCAATACTAACTGCACCTGGTGGCGCCCATCCTAATCCGTGTTGTTCGGTTGGGTCTAAGTCAATCCATTGGTCATGACAATAAACCTGGACGTAAACGTGTTCGTATGCACCAGGGTAATTGTATGCAGCGATTACAAACCTGGTTGGATAGCCGATTGATTCCAGCAGCGTTGCCAGTAGCGTTGCCTGGTCGTCACAATCTCCCAGGCGCTGCGCTAGGGTCATTGGCGGGGTAGATAGTGTTTCTACCTGGTGTATGTCTTTGCAATATCGAATGCCACCCTGCACCAGGTGAAAGATTGCCTCGATCTCCGCATAGTCATTTTTTTGCGGGGTTAGGAATACAGCCTGTGTTGCTGCCTGTCTTATGCCAATGTCGGTGCGGTACTGCTGCACCAGGCTTCGCATTTTGCGAATGGTTTGCTTTATTCCAGGATAACCATCTGAAATAGTTACTACCTGGCCTGACAATTGGGGTTGTGGGGCGAGCATCATATAGGCGGCATTATTACGCCGCCTATACCAAAAAATCAACCTTCGTCTTGAATTTCGAACATTTTTAGCGATTTTTCCCTCGATTCACGCATCCAAACCTCATGCGGCTTTACTTCCGGTGCTACCGCTAATAGCAATTCAAACCAGTTTGGCAGCAGCATAATTTCCACGAGTTCATCTGGCAAAACGTCATAAATCATTTTTGCGCCTTCGTCTGTGGTCTTTTTGCTCTCCGCCAGGATTACTAATTGTTTTAGATATCCGCGCAGTTTTAGCATGGTAAGTGCTTTCATATCGGCTTGCTCCTGAGTTTCCGGTGGTTGGTATGGTTGGGTTGGGTCAGGTTGTGGCGGGGCGGCTGGCGGCTGCATTGGCGGCTGCGCCTGGGCTATTCCTGGCGGCATCTGCACTTCGGGCATCATTACCGGCTGCTGCGCCAGTTGCGCCTGTTGTCCTGCGCTGACCATCTCTAGCACTTTTGGCAGCATCGACATTAGCGAATCGGGTTCTTTTTCCTGGGGCAATATCTCTGCCGCTGCGCCTCGCAACTCTTTAATTGCTCCCACTATTTCACTAATGCTGCCGCCGCTGCTTTGCTGATTCAGTCCCATTGCCTCGCGCATCATGGTCATCATTGACAGCATTTTTGTCATTTCTTCCATTGGGTCTTTTTGTGGCGCTTGCTTCATTTCAACCAGGGCGTTAAGCATTTGCTGCTGGCCCTGGGCAATAGTGCTTAGTACCTGGCCTAATCCATTTGGCAGTCCAGGCGCCGCTGCGTCCGGGTTTTTGTTTTCTGCGATTTTTATCCTGGTCGAGTTGCGGATTACAAACTTTCTGGTTTCTGGATGCGTTGCGTATAGGCGCAGTTCGTACTCTCCTGGCCCAAACTGGTCGCGCAAAATCTCGAAACTGCCTTCCTCGAATTCTGCCGGGCTGTACTTTCGGCAATATTCGCGCTGTCCCTGGACGATGCGGTAAACATTCAATTCGGCGCGTTCCTGTCCCTGCGCTGCCTGAAGTAGCGTTGCTACCCTGTCGGTTGCGGTTTCCTCTACTGGTTCGTCAAAATCCACCATTTCGGTGGGCGGCGCTGCGGCCTGGTCGGTTGGATGTATTCCCGCCTCGATCAGAATCGAATCACCAGTTGCGGTATTTGTCCACCTGGTCACTGGTTGACCATTTGGCATTTCTAGGGTTTCGCCTTGTTGCCAGGCTGGGGGCGTGATTTTTCGTGGTCGTGCCATGAGTTTCTCCGGGTAAAAAGTAAAAAAACCCAGGTAAATACCTGGGCCTTTATCTTAATTGATCTAAAAGTGATCTAGTTAGATTTGCTTGATTTAACTATCGATTGTGGGTACTTTTCGGCTAAATCTTCTATTTCATCATCCCACATTCCGCACCAATCGTCGCGTTTTACCGTAGGCCACAACGACAAAACTTGCACTTGAATTTGACCGTTTGCCGGTACTGTGATAGCAAACGGCTTTGGCGGCATGGCCTTGCAAATCATCTGACCGGCCTGGGCCTGGTCTACCAGTTCCAATTTTGCGAATGTGCAGCTACTGCATTGTTCTTTCATTTTTTTATCCTCTGCTTCCAAGCATTGCGCCAATTGCGGCGACTGTAAGTATTAACCCTATCCACCCGCCAATGTCTTTGGCCCTGGTCAATATGTCGTACTTGTTGAATTTCCACCACCAGTAGAGGCGCTGCCGCCAGGTTTCGGTTGGTTGTGGTTTGGTGTAGTTGCGTCCAAACATGGTTATGCCTTTCCGGGTTAGAAAAAAACGAAATTCTTATGAAAAAACCGCCCTGTTGCTGAAATTTTTGTCCGGTGGTCGCCAAAAATTGGCGAAAAGTGCGTCCAGGTCATCGGCGCGAATCGGCTCGAACGATTTTTCGGCCTGGGTTGCCGTACAGTTATTGACACGAGTCCAAGGGCGCGCTTCGCGCGCTTTTTTAATTACCCACGCATGGCGGCTGCTTTCGCAAAACCAATGCACCAGGCGGGTCGCCTGTCCACCCATCCATACCATGTGCGCCGGTGTATACGTTTCACGATCTAGAGTTTCCACGCCCGCGGGCTTTCCGTTTAGCGGTTCACCATAGCGGCCTAGTCCTGGTTGGTCTTTTTTCATCATGCGAATGCGATACTTCTTACCGCACGTTGGCCCGCCTTGCGCGGTGAGATATTTGTCCCATGATACTGATTCCTGGTCGCGCCCGGCCTTGATCTGCATCTTGTTTACCGCTTTCCAGGCATCCACCAGGTAACCAGGTGCGCCCGCTGGTATGTGCTTCACCCGGCGCAGTTCGCGCCAAACTGTAACCGGCGCACCACCTATTTGCTGAAACTGGCGAATGTTCCAGGTTGCTGCCCATGATTCCACCCGCAAACTGGTTTCGATTGCTGGGTTGCCGTACAAATCCTCGCCCACGTTTAGGCCATCGATATTTTTTGCAACATATTTGGCAATGTACCCGGCTGCACTGCCCTTCGCTGGGTCGATCTGCCGAAAATCCACGCGGTGAACCAATGCTCCTGGCTCTGTTCCGCTGTCTGCAAGTGCGTACTTAAGTACCGTATTTTTTAGTTTGTCAAGGGCTTGCGCTGCATGGAAAATCAAAAAGTGCCAGTGCGGGGTTCCATCATGCTGCGGCTCTGCGATGCGAAAACCGTAAACACCAATCTTCTGCCGATTCAGCGATGCGCGAATCCTGGCCCACACCCGGCTTAAATATGCTTGCGCCTGGCGCGGGTTGGTATTGTCGTACTTTGGGTTTTCTATTACGGCCTGGCCTACTTGCCGCCACTTGTGCATACGGCTTGGGCAGGTAATTGTCATGAATGAACCAACATGGCCCAGGTCTTTGGCGATAGTTTCAAACCCTGATATGCGGGTCATAAGTTCGGCGCGTCGTATGGCTTTGTTTGCGGTACTGACTGCCACCAATTCGGCGAGTGTGTATTCCTGGTCGTTTTCGTTTACTGCGATTGTGTTTTCGAGTATCGATGTATTGCGCTTGTTTTGCTGAATGCGCCTGGATACTGATTCCCCGCTGACATATAGGTCGCGGTTCTTATTGACGTATCCCAGGCGAATTGCGCTGCCTTCTACTGCCTTTGCGTGAATCTTTCGCAATTGCCGCCGCCACCATTGCGGGTCTGTCATCCTGGCGAGTGCGCCTTGATCTGTCATGCCTTTGGCCTGGGGTGGTGCAATACCGTTCTTTAATGCTTTGCGCGCCATTGCACTGCGTAGCAATGCAGCGTCATGGAATAACTGCGCTAGGCCCACGCATTGCCCAGTGAGTTCGTTCGCTCGCTCTACTATGTCCTGGTCGGTTGCCGATAGCGGCATCCTGATTGTGTTTAGCAGCGAAATGGTTTCGCGCATTTCTATGTTCGCGCGTCGAGCGAATTCGACCTCTTGAAAAATGTCTGCGCCACCTTCGCGCATACGCTGCCACCTACCTAGTAGGCGCTTGCGCCATACGCTAGGCAATTGGGCGGTAAGTTCAAACGCCCATTGATGGTCTTGGTTCCAGTTCAATTGCTTTCCTGGAATTGGCGTAAATAGCGGTTGCCATGCTGCTGCTTTGGCCTGGCCTGCATCCTGGGTTCGTTTAGTTTGTCGCAAAGTTGCCAGGCTAGTTGCTGGCTGCGCGTTTCGCTGACTACGCGCGGTTCATTGTTATGGTTCTCATAGCAGACGTAAAAACGATCTGAATCTTCGACTACGAAATAAGTTCGCATTTTCTTTGCTCCAAAAAAAAACCGCTTACTGCTGCACTGGTCGAAACCCCAATAAGGGGCAGTGCATGAGTAAACGGTCTTGCTGGTTTCGACGCCACGCCGCTAATGTATCCGATTTCCTGATAGAAAAATACGATTCTCAGCTCACGTTTTCGCATTTATGATGCAATTCCACAACATTTTGGAGTAAAACCATGTTTGACCGCACCCGGAAAGAACCTTACTGTGCTGTATGCGCGGAGGCTTTTAAGAGTGAAAAACGCCATTTACAGTCCGAAATCTTCCGCTACCAGCGTGATTTCCTGGAATTGCGTCGTGAAGCCCAGGCAATGCAAGTCGAATTAGCCAATACGCTGGCGCTACTGAAATTGCACCATGAAGCAAAAAAAGAGTTAGCCCAATGACCGGCTGGCGCAAACGTCAGATTGCTGACCAGGTTGATGCGTACGAATTGGCGGCGCAGCGTATTGACCTGGCCCGCGAGTGCATCGAATTGCGTACTCTGTTAAACGATTCCAGGTACTTCACCTTGCACTATGGAATGACTACCGCTACTGAATCGGAAAAGGCTGCGCGGGCTTTGCACCTAGCTGCTGTACACAAAATTTTGGGTCTTGATGAAATTCACCCACCACGGCCCATGCTTCCGATGGATAATTAATTGCAGTTGACCTTGAGATGGCCAACTTTTCCCCGGCTTAGTCCGGGGTTTTTTTTCACTTGCTCATCAGAATTTTGTCAATTCTTTCGTGCGCGTTGTCTGCTGATTTTTCGGTGTTTTCCATCCTGGCCTTAAGGTTTGCCAGGTCGGTGCGAATTGCAATGTAGGCGCTTATGCCGCCAATGGCTGCACCAATGATTGCTTGTAAAAGCGGCGTGAAATCGATCATCGTATTTACTCAGGTTTTGGGTATTTTGCTTTTACTGCTAAACAAGCATTTATGTATGCCTGTATTTGTGCCTGGTCGCCTTTAACTATGCCATCAAGATAGTCGGCTGCTGGTGGATATTCCGCTGCTCTATCTCGCTGGTATTGTGTTTTTGCAAGTTCAATTGCTTTTGCATTATTGATTGCTTGTGCTTGTTCTATTTCTAAAATTTCTTCATTGCTTAGTGGTACATCAGTAACTACGCCAGTTTCTAAATTACAAATTGTTTTGTTCATTTTTTATACCTCACATATACGCAATGTTTATTTGACCGGAATAACCTAATGTTGATGCTTGAGTTTTTATTTGTATTTGACTTAACGTCCCTGACAATGTCTGATACCCTGCTCCGGTTGCACCCCAATTTCTTCCTTGGCTAGTGAGTGTTCCAAAACCTGACCATTTATTTGTACTTGAATTTTCTAAAGCAAGTTGAAAAATTCCTTGTACATCCGATACATATTCAGTCGTTAAAATTTCAATTGCTGAAGTTGTTGAACCGTTTTGTGTCATGTACGAATTTATTTTATTCGTATTTGTATACGGCCCTGGTGTTCCTAGGTTGTCATCAAAGAGTACACTTTTTGATGAATAACCACTTGTTGACAATCCACCTGATGTGCCAAGTGTTATCAAAATTGAATTGATACTTGCGTTGTAGCTTCCTTGAAAACCATTAAAAATGATATTGACAATTTTTGCAGTTGATGGAATACCAGTAAACGTGATGCTTGCTTGACCACTACAAGATACTGGTGTGCCTAAAGTAAATCCTGCTGCTGCTGCTGCTTGACTTGTCCAGATTGTGCCGTTTGATGTAAGTACATTTCCGGTTGTACCAGGTGCTGGCAATTCGTTTGGTGTTGTAATAAAACTCATGGTTTACCCTTTAATCAAATAGTTTGCATTCGGCCTTGCGCCTTTTGTCTAGTCCTGGTAAGACGCGCCCGCCGCCTTTGTTCCATAGCAGCAATTGCTCTTTAGCTGCATCCCAATCCTGTTCATTGATTTTGCGCCTTAATGTGCTGGTTTGCAACCGGCCCAGGCCCAAATTGTAAGCAAAATCGGTGACTGCGTTACACTTTTTAGTGTCAGTTAAAAGTATTGGGCAAAGTCGCAAAACACCTGGTAGGTAGGTAAATTGCAATTCATGCAGCAATAGTTCGGCTGCGCGCGCTTCTGATATGGGAATGTCCACCAGTTGCACCTTCCTGCCGTCCGCATAGTAGGTGCTGCCGTAACCAATTGTCGGTATACCGGCTGGACATAGGTAAGGCAAGCCGCCCTTGCCAAAACCCTCGAATTGCTTGCAGAGGGCTGTTGCAATGTCCAGGTTCATAGTCCGCGCTTGGCTAATGTGCGATCTAAAAACCAATAATTAAGTGTCCCTGACACCAGCGCAGAAAAGTCTCCCGACATCATTAAACGAAAAACCGCGTCGGGTGATGCGCCGGTATTCCATGCATTCCAGGCAAACCAAATATGAATGAATGACCAAATTAGCAAAATCCAGTAAGTAACGAATGGCCTTACGCTGGCTGACAAACTGGCTACCCACCCACCGGCTGCTTTTACCATTTCGGTTTGCTGTTCGATGGCGCTGTTAAACGCATTCATTACGCCGGCATCTACTGTGGCTTCGCGCTGCGCCCCAATCTCTGCCAGCTTCTGCTCTCCGCGCAATTGTTCCAATTTGCATTGTTCCTGGAACATTGCCAGTTCATGGGTTCGTTCGCTGCCTTTGTCCAGGTACTTAAGTACCTCCGGTGCCAGGCGAAATACGCCGCCGATCAAACTGCCAAATATGCCACCGCTGAGAATTTCAAACATGATTTTGTTCCAAGAGAATTGTTAGCCACCAAACGCCTAATGCGAAAACCATTAAAACAATGCCGCCGCCAAGTATCCAATTTATCAGTTCTTCGATTTCCTCTTTTTTTTTCTTGGCGTGTTTTTCTACGAGTATTTCTTCCGATTTTCGCCTAGCGATGATGTTGTTGCGTTCTATTAGCAATTGCTGCCAGGTGTCTGCATGGCCTGACATAACCATAAAATTGTTTAATTCGCGTTCTGCGTCTGCCAATTGCTTGGCTTGCATTACGATTTCAAACGCCTGGGCTGTGTCTGATTTTGCGAATGTGCTGGTAGGCTTTGACGCGGCCCGCTGCACAACGTCTTTTGCTTCAAAAAATTTCATGACATCCGCGCTTATTGCGTGAATGTCCTTTCCCATTTTGATTGCTGCCTGTACGCCTTTAATTGCTGCCTGGGCAGTCGCAAAGGCTGTAACTGGGTCAATCATGGCGTGTTTACGCTGTTAGACCTTCAGAGAATCTGTCTAATGCGTATTGAAGTGTTCGTGGATTTTGCTGGGCGCTGCTACCTGGTAGCGATGACCAAACCTTGCTGGCCTTGGCGAGTGCAGCTTCTACGTCACCGGCTTGCACCAGTTTGAGTGCGCCAATGTCATCTAACAATTGAACGGCTGCCATGTCTTGTGATGCTGGCGAAAAGTCCATTAGTTGTAGCTTGTTGCGTAGTCTTGTCCAGGTTGGCATTATCAATTGATATGCACCGGCTGCGGTTGATACGCATCCTGGATTTAACTTAACTGCTGCACAAACATGATTAGGTAAAACAATCGGTTTCATTTCCCCAGTAATTACCGGGTGTTCGGACATATCATAAAAACGCCTACCGCCATAAAAAATATGGTATGCGGCATCATTCGTTACGTCATTGGGGTATCGATGTTCGCTGGCTCGAATGGTGAACAAAAACGCCTTAACGTTTGCGTCCGGGTCATTGCTTGCGGTTGGCGGTGCGTATGTCGGCTGCGTTGTGTCAACGTTCATATCTGCCTCGCTTGGTGCTACGCTGGTATCTTGCGTTGCTACGTCTACCTGGGCTGCGCGGGCTTCGTTTCCGCGCGTAAAAAAATAGGCCGCTAGTGCCGCAAATACGATACCAGCTACCGCTTCATTTTTCATTATCTTGGCAGATACGAACGTCCGTAGTCTGAATACAGATCAGTTACCGGAAATGGTTCCGCTCTTGAGTCTGCAATTGGTTGTGGCCCCGGGTCTATTTTCTGCCCCTGCACACTAATCAGTCCAGTTTTTTGGTCAAATATCCAAGTACCTGGTGCTGGTTGTATTGGCAGCATTGCTTTTGCTGTTTTGCTTTTTTGGCTGTATAGGTAATACCCTAAACCGGCTAATAAAATCCAATGTATTGTTTTCATAAATCACCCAAAAATGTTGTCTCTTGCGGGCCAGTTCATGCCGCCTTCATAACCGCCCACTGTCCATCCACCATCGGAATACGCATAAGACGGTGTTGGCGTATGCGGAAATTTTGGCGGTAAAAAACCTGTTTCATCATAGGTTGGGCTGGTGTTCTGGTCGAACGGCGGCAATGCTACGAGTGAAACGTTTTTTCGTTGCTGCGTTATGTAATACAAATACGCAGCGGCTGCGATCATTGCCCAATGTACTGGTTTCATGTTATCCACCAAATGTAGAGTAAGCGAATGCGAATACCGCACCGGCTGCGTCAGAGATTACATACAAGTCGTCTTGCGGTACTACTGCATCAAATAGTACTAATTGACCTGGAACAATTTTCATCCAGTTCGATGTTGTGGCCTGTGCACCAAAACCAATAAATAGGTTTTGTGTTCCGCTTGATGCGTTGCGAAATCCAAGCATATTGCGTTTACCAATTGGTGCGTCCAGAAATTTATAGCTAGTCGTACTAACGGTAAACGAAACATCTTGCAGGGATGCGTAGCGATACGTTTCCCTTGCGTTAATGGTCTGCCCATCAAAACTAAATTGCGCAGTATTTTGTAACGCTGCAATTGCGGCTTCTTTGGGCAGATTGTGCGGGGCGCTCGATAAAAATGTCGGGCTGCTCCAGGCTTCCAACGGCGATAGCCATTGCACCGCCGGGAAATTGGGGTCATTGGTCGCCATTTTTGTCCTTTAGCTTGCTGTGCCGTATGCGCGTACTAAAACACCTTCAAAGAAAAGGTCGATGTTGTACGTCTGTGCTGCGTCATAGTTTGACAGAGTTACCGTCAAAGTAGAACGTCCGGAAACAATACGCGGGTAAACCAGCGGGTTAGTGATGTTGCCAGTTGTCGAGTAATTGAACAAATCCACCGCGTTATTGGTGTACTGCTCATTGCTGCCGCTGTCGACGATCAATACGCGGGCCAGGGGCTGCGTGAGGGTTGCTGCCGTTTGACCGGCTGCTGCCACGTTTGCGCGGGCGTGTAGGCCCACGAAAATAAAATCGGCATTTGCTGCGATGTTCAGCGTCTGCGATGCGCTTGCACCTGATGCAAGACTGCTAAATGTCAGCGTGTAACCATACGGTGTTAACAGTAGTGGTCGGCCCTGGTAAAACTTGGAAGCATCATTGCTATGTTGACAAGGGCGCGTTATTTCCCTTGCTCCACTAGGTTAGGGGTTCACCTGGTGGACTAACAGTTTCCTGTTAGATCAGACTATATCTTCACCCGCTTTTGCGGGGCTGGGCGCTTCGGGCCACTTGGCCCTACGAGATTTCTCTCTAGTCGTTGAACGTTCCCGCTTTCGCGGGCTTCGCTGCTGATTGCCCAATCCTTGAAATTGTTACTCTTTGGTATTCAAGGCTCTAAGGGGTTTCCAGCAATTCACCCAGTTATTGCCTACGCATTACTGCGTAGCGGCTCGCACTTCAAGCCTCAAGGTCGGTAATTGTGAATTGGGCGCTCTGCATTTTCAATTCCTTAATGAATATTTATGCCAGGATAGTTAAAGAGCATCCCGGCAAATCTCTGTTTTTCACCCGGAAAGGTGATTCTTTTCGCTTACTGCGATGCGCGCATGAAGTATCCGTCCAGGATAACGCCAACGCGGGCATTGAAACCGGAAGGTGTTGCGACGGCTGCGGGCCACTTCAACAACACTTCAAAATTGACTGCTGGTTGCAATGCAATTTCGGGGCTGATGTAGTAGGGGCGACCGCTGATGCGACCGTTGACCGCACCGTTTTCCGCTGTACCAGAGCCGCTAAATGCAACGTCCAGGTTGAAGTTGGATTTAGGCGGGAAAGCGATCAACGGTGTTTCGCGCAGATAGTTTTTGCTCAAAATATTGAGTTCGAGCATACCGGATTGGTAGAACGAATTAACGTCTGCCAATTGCGCTGCAACGGCTGCTGCCGGTGTTGCGTTGTAGGTTACTGGTGAGACCAGGGTATAGGTGTTCGCAGTAGAAACCGAACCAGGGAAGAAAACTACTTCGATGGATTCGATCATAAAGGCTTTGCCGGACGGTCATCCATGTTCGTATAGATTCGTTACTTCTATACCGCCCTTTCGGGCTGCTAGCACTTTCATGCTAGATCAGACTATATCTTCACCCTCTTGCGAGGGGTTAGGCGCTTCGGGCCACTTGGCCCTACGGGATTTCTCCCTAGTCGTTGAACGTTCCCGCTTTCGCGGGCTTCGCTGCTGATTGCCCAATCCTTGAAATTATTACTCTTTGGTATTCAAGGCTCTAAGGGGTTTCCAGCAATTCACCTAAAGTTAACGCATTTATTACTAAATGCGGCCCCTGCCGTCTTAGTTAAGGGTATTTGGCAATTCCAGGTTGGTATCCCAAAGGGTTTTACCAGTTCCTGCTGTTGCACCTACTGCCGTAGTAATGCCTTGTCCTACTGGTTGGCTGAAAAACGATAGTTGCGATACACCTGCTGTCGCTAAAAGTTGCCAATCATAGAACCGCTGGCGCACCACTTCGCTTTGAGAAGGGTTTGTAACACGGCGGCTATTAAAGTCGCTAGCTGTGGGGACGAAATCCATTGCCATTTTTAGGCTCCTTAAAAAAATTAAAAAATAACCGGGCAACGCATTATGACGTTGCCCATCCTAACAATCAATAAAACATGGAAACGCCTTCGCGTTTCGCAGCGTTACCATTGAGTAATGGTGTCACACCTGGGCGAGCGTATGCAGACAGCAGGGGGGTTGTTCCTGGTCGTGTATACGCATTCATGCCTCGGCGAATCGGGCCAACGCGATTTGTGCCTTGTTGAATAAAGGCGGGGCTTGCATATCCCAGGCTCATTGTTGCGGGCAAAAATTGCTTAACAATGTTGTAGGACTGAATTGCCAAGCTTGCTTGCGCTGCCTTCATGCTCAAACCGCCTGTCATTTTGGACAAACCTTTACCGGCTGCTACTGTGAAAATTGCTTTTACAGCATCTCCAGCAGAAACGGTATTGGGTTGGTTTTTCAGCATATCGGGCAACATATTGTTGACGTAACCGTAAACCACGTCCATTGCCAATGCGCCTGCGCCACCAATCAAACCGTCTTTAATGAGCGACATATAGCCGGTCATCATGCCGCCACCAATGGGGTTGCGGCGGCGCATTACACGGCGGCGCATTGCATGGATGGGGTTGTGCTTGCGGGCGTGGTGCTTACGGCGGCGCGCATGGGTCAACATGGCTGCGTAAGGGTTTGCTTTACGGCGAGTATGGTGTACACGGCGCTTTGCATGGTGCATGGGATTCGCACGGCGCTTGTGAGTGCGCCGCTTGGGGTTAATGAGAAGCATCTCTGCCATATCAAACCTACTTTCTAAAAAATGCTCATTTATCTGAGCGATCTACAATACCTCGCTCGGTGAATGTATAGTTTCCACCAAGTAAGAACAAACTTTTACCTTCCGGGCTTACCACAAATAACGGCCTGTCGGCTTTGTGAAATTTGTGTATATATTTCTCTAATACACCGTCTCGAATCGTACTATATAGTATTCCATCGACCTCGCCAATAGCCACCGCCACGCTTGGCATTCCAGGCACGTTTACTGTACCTAATTCAAGGGCATCATGGCCCGAAAACCGTTCGTATAGGTCGGCTGCCTGGTTAATTTGGCCTTTTACCCTGCTCGAAACACCGGCACGGCTGCTCGCCGGAACCGGGTTCATGCGTACGCCTTTGGTAATGTGCTTGGGTTTTAGCAGGGTTGGAATATCACAATCCCAATGGGCGAGTGCCTGGTTTACCCGGCTGCGCGGGTCGCTGGCCTTGGCCTTGCTGGTGAGTTTCTTTTTCATGCCGCCCATTCTCGCGCAAAATGCCTCGCGCCTGGCTGCTGCCACCGGCGAACGTTTCGCCTGTTTGACTGATACCGGGCGCTTGAGTGTCATTTGTTGAAGTGTCCTGCCATTACTTGCACCGGCTTGATCGCCAGGGTCTTACCAGTAGCGTCGCTGATTCCCTGGGCGGCTTTAATTGCGTCTGTCTTAGTCTGGAAAATTCCCAAAACCTTAAAGTTGCGTGTAATTGCGTATGCCTGGATTTCTCCCATAGGGTTGCGCTTTACCTTACCGGCTCGCTGCTCTGACAATGCCACCGCCACGGCCTGGCGCTGTGGATAACCTTCATGGCGCAATTGGCTTATCTTTTGGCTGACTGTCTTTTTGACGGGGTTGGTCTTTTTCGCTACCAGGTATGCCAATGTTGGTATTCCTAATTTTTCCGCTACTTTTTGTTTTGCTGCTTGTGGCC
>Ga0209084_1002215_pt1 | contig 15368 bp, 11 predicted proteins | sample C_130820_MF_Meta_FD_187309 | JGI IMG/M metagenome (GOLD analysis project Ga0209084, IMG submission 187309) | Freshwater microbial communities from Lake Croche, Canada to study carbon cycling - C_130820_MF_MetaG (SPAdes) (version 2) | ecosystem: Environmental > Aquatic > Freshwater > Lake... | reverse complement strand
TTATAAAATTTCTGCGGTTAAATATTATTTGAAAAATAAAGATAATATTAGAAAAACTTGTAAAATATTTGATTGTAAAAAATCTACATTACAAAGATGGATAAAAAGATACAAAACATCTAAAAATATTACACTAAAAAACCGAACATCTACATCTTATAAAATTACAAAACCACAAGTGAAAACCGCTTTAGAATTACTTAAAAACAACGAACAATTTACGATGAATGAATTGGTAATTGATATGAAAAAGAAATATCCTACATTTGATATTACACCCCAACATTTAGGAGAGGTGATTAGAGACAATAATAAAACAAGAAAAAGAACAAGACACGAACATTTTCCAAAAGAAAGATACAAAAAACCAATAGACAAAGCGACCGAAGTTCGTAAATTTCCAATCAATAAAATTATTTGTTTAGATGAAACAAGTGTTGGTTCTGCGTTAAAACCAACATATAGTAGATGTAATCTTGGTAAGCGTTGTATAATAAAAACAACTAATCAATTTGTATTTCGTAAATTTACATTATTAGTAGCGATAAATAATTCAAAATATGTAGGTAAGGAAATTTATGAAAAAGGGGGTATGACAAAAGAAAGATTATTAGAATTTTTACAAAAATACATATTTCCAAATTATAAAGACCATCTTATTATATTGGATAATGCAGGAAGTCATAATAATGAACTAATAAAGAATGCTATTGCAAAAAGTGGAAATAAATATTTATTTGCAGTTCCTTATACACCTCGTAGCAATTTGCCTATAGAGGCATATTTTAATCAAATAAAAAATACTTTGAAAAAGGATAGAAATGTTAAAAATTATCAACAATTAGAAAAAAATGTAGATAAAGCAATAGAAAAAGTAAAACCTGAAAATTATAGAAATTATTTTGAATATGCCTATAACTTGAAAGAAGGAATGGAATTACAAAGAAAACCATCAACCAGAAGAAGAAAATTAAAAAATTATAAATAATATACTTAAAATTTATTTGTGTATTTTAAGTATATTGACGAATGCGTCTTAAAAGTGAATTATACAAAACAGAACAAGATGAAATTATTAATAAAATTATTAAAATTTTAGATTTAGAAAATAAAAATACATACACACTTTATGAATTAGATAATAATGCTGAAATCCAACAAAAAATAATGTTATTAATACCAGAAATAAGGAAATGGTTTTCATTTAACAATATGAAAGCAGTTGGCGAACCACAAAAAATAAAAAGACCTTGGTTAAGCATTATAAAACAATTATTGAAATCAAAATTTAATATTGTAAGTAAAGATTTTCAATTTACTGAAAAAGGTAAATATATTAGAACGCATATTTATAAATTTTCATATGAACCAAAATGACTATTACAGGATTTACACAATAATCTATAACTTGCGTGTTCGTCGTGAAATATACGGAATTTATTCGCTAATTCTTCATTTTTTATTCTAATTTCATTTACATCGTTTTCATATATTTCAATATTTGATAGTATTATGTTTTCTTCTTTTATAAAATTTGAAAATAATTGTTTATATGGAATAGGGAAATGGTCTGTAGAAATATTACTTGTTTCTATTTTGCAGTTTTCACAAATACCATAAAATAAGTCATCTATTATTATTGTATTGTGAATAAAAAATTGTTTTTTAGAACCTACATGACTTTCATTTCTAAACGCTGTCATTACATCTTCTTCGTAATGTTTATCTCTATCATATTTACCAAATAAGTTCTTTATACATAAAATATATGAAATATCATCTTCCTTTTCATTGTATTTATACTTATAAAATAATGCTAATTTGTTAAAAGGTTTTCTTATTTTCATTATTAAATAATCAATATTTTCAATATTAATATGTTTCGTAGGATGATATTGTAATAACTCTAATAGTTCAATATTATCTACTTTTTCATTTTCATTATATTTTTCAATAATATTTGTAATGTATTTTTTACCATTTGTAAAATTTTTTAACTTATTCTTTAAGTTACAATTCATATAATATTATAATTAAATTATATTTATATAGTTTCGTAAAATAACTTAAAATAAAAGTATTTAGTAATATTATAAAGGATGGAAAAAGAAAAACCACCCGACGACTTTTTCAAAGGAATTAAAATTTCCTTAAAAAGTGTATTGAAACACCCTGATATTAATTTACCGAAAATTACAAATGCGGTTATTAAGTGTAATAAAATTGTTATTCAAACATTAATGTTTATGAAACTATTTTTATTAGACCATTATGAGAAACATAATTCAATGCCAAATATTAATGATGAATTTATAAATTCTTGTATGAAAATTTTATGTAATGAAAAAGCAACTGGAAGACCACCAAAACAAGAAATTAAACAACTCAAAGAAAAACTCACCACATTTTACAATACGGATTTTCAACCACTTATTCAAAATGAAAATTTGGATTATACACATATGAATACGATTTTAAATTATCTTACGATTGATATTCTTACTATGTATGAAAATAATATTAAATTTCATTATGTGGAATATGTTGAAAGATATGTAAATGTAGTATGGAAAAAGAAATTTATTGTAAGCAAAATTAGAAAAATGAATATTACACAAAAAGAAAAGGAACAACGAGTAAGTAATCTTTGTAGTCAATTAAGAAAAATTAAAACCGATTTATTGAATGTTAAAAATACAAACTACAAATCTCATTCTATGTATCATAGTTGGATTAATCAACAAAAACAATTTATTACACCAAATAAAACAAATTACAAAAAACATAATATTGTGTATGACTTAATATGTAGTCCTATGGATTATTATCCTTCTATGATTAAAATGATGAAACAAGTTGAAAAAGAAGAACAAACAATAAGTAATGTTTTTCCTATGAGAAGTGAAGTTATACCAAAACATATAAGATTGGATACAACAACATTAGTTCATTTACTTATGACAAAGAAACAAGGTAATAAAAGTAATTATTTAACAAAAGGAAATCTAAAACGAAAAGAAGATAAAATATGGGAATTCTTTTTTAGAACAGAAAGAAAAATGTTTCATAAAAAGTATTATGAATTTCATCATATGATAGAAACTGATGGCGTAAGTTGTTCTTTGTTATTACTTCGTAAAGATTTAATTGGTAAAAAATTACCTATGATGAAAAAAGGATTATCAACAGAAACATATATTGATGAATTAGCAGATTATACTGAATTACAAAATAAAAAGATTGTAGCAATTGACCCTGGAAAATGCGATTTAATTTATTGTGTTGATGACGATAATAAACAAGCAAATAAATTTAGATATTCACAAGACCAAAGAAGGAAAGAAATCAAGAAAAAAAAGTATTCAAAAATTCAATTGGAATTGAAAAAGGAAAAAATTGATGGAAAAACAATAATAGAATGGGAAACAGAATTATCAAAATTAAATAAAAAAACACTTACTATATCAAAATTCAAGGAATACATACAAAAGAAGAGTGAGATAAACAATATGTTATTTACTTTTTACGAAAAATACATTTTCAGGAAACTACGATTACAAAGTTATAGAAATACAAAGAAAAGCGAACAGAAAATGATTAACCAATTCAAAAAAATATTTGGAAATGAAAAAGAGGTTATTGTTTGTTTTGGTGATTACGAACAAAAAAAACAAATGAAATTCAAAGAACCAACAAAAGGAAAGGGTATGCGAACCTTATTTAGAAAAGCAGGATTTCAAACATATATGGTAGATGAATTTAGAACGAGTTGTATGTGTTCTAAATGTGGCATAGGTATTTGTAAAAAAACGATTGTTAGGGAAAATCCAAAACCATACAGAACAGGAAACATTATCGTTCATGGACTGATTTGTTGTAAAAACGGATGCGGTTATTGGAACAGAGATGTAAATGGTGCTACAAATATTTATAAAATTGCTTATAATGCGATAAATAAGAAAGAAAGACCAAATTATTTATCAAGAAGCAATAATTTATCAACTGGTTTAGACGAACCAGTAAAACCAAAATTTACACGCTCCGCAAAGGGCAAACCTTGTTAATTTTTATGGGATTTTGTCCCATTTTAAATCTTCAAGGGTGTAAATATAGTAATTACGAGTTCAGCAAATTATGATTCATCATTTTATTTATATTTGATAAATTTATCTTTTAGTGATATAATAAATTACCCTATAAGTATCCAGTTACCAAATATAGAAACAGCATTAAATTATTGTGAAAATAATGACAATATAGAATCAGTTTTTATAATAGGTGGGGAACAAATATACAACACTTGTTTTACAAATTCGTATTTATTCAAAAAATGTCTCAAAATATATTGGACAATTATCCCTGGAATATTCGACTGTGACCGTTTTTTTCATCCCCCATTTAACTCTATTGAAGAATTTACACCCGATATATCAAACGAAGGTGTTGAAACAAGTTCAAAGCGTGTTGTATTTATTCGGAATTAGTTTTATTTATTTTATAAATATTCAAAATTAAAAATTGGGTTGATCTGTGAAAATATTTGTGGTTGAAGATAAAAGATTCTCACCGCTTACTAGAGACGACGATTGTATTTTAGTATCTGTTATAACATTAAAGAATTCTTGTATGTTATCGCTAAAATTGAAATAAATATAACTTGCTGTCAAAGAAGATATAAAAATAATCAGAGCATCACGAAATAATATTTTCAACGGTTTAATATCTTTATCAATAAATTTCATTTCTACAAGTTTACTAATACAAAAAAAAACCGTTGTTATAACTGGGATTATCAAAATATTCTTTGAATTGAAAGACATTTAATTATATAATCTATAAAAAAATAATTATATAATACAAACGGGGTTGAAAAGAAATATAGGAATATGTTTTTGTATAATCCACTAAACAATTTCTTCTACATCTAATAATGGAATGGAATCTGTTACCGAGTTATTTTTATCTATTTGGTTGATATCAAAAATATCTATATTTCCTAAATCTACATTATCATCATGTATTTTTATTTTATCATCGATTTCTACATCTTCTTCTTCTTCTTCTAATTTACGTTTAATTGAATTAGACATACTTATTTCTTCTAACCGTTCCAAATTCTTGGGTGCTATTTTTTGACTTTCAATTCCTTTTTCATCTATTGTAAAATCTATATCATTAAACTTCAGTGTTGTAGTAGGTTCTTCTTTATCATCTATATCTTTGATTATAGGAATAACAGGTGGTGGGGGAGACTCATCTGTTGTAGTGGTCTCGGATACTTTTTTACTATTATCTGTATTCAAACCTTTTTCATTCCGAATACTATCATTTTCTTCAGTATTATTAATGACAGGTTCTTCTAAATTTTCTATTATAATTTCTTCTTCATGTTCAACCGATTCATCTAAATAAGCACGAACAATTTGTTCGGTAGGAATACTTTCCCGAATCGTTATTAATATACATTCACGAATAATATTTTCTATTTCACGATTATTTTTTTGTGTTTGGAGCGGCGAAATACCCGACCCATGCTCAAATAAATAAATATTTGTATAAATTTTTCGTGCTACATGTATATAAACGGTATGAATGAAATTATCTAATTTTGGTATTGATATATCTATTTTTTTTTGTTTATTTCCAACACGAACACATGTAAGAACTTTCAATTGAATAATATGAACACAAGTTATCAAATCATTTATATAGTTACAACCACTTTTATTAATTATTCGTTGTACTTCTTCATTGATAATAACAGAATTCCATTGTGGAATTTTTGAGAGTAGATTTTGAAATGTCATTAAATATTTAACAGGTTCATTGTTTTCAATACACATTTTATATGCTTCATTAAAAATAGATTTTACACCCTCATTTATGTGCGGAATTAATATATAAACCAATCGTTCACACCACTCATTACGTGAATCACTAAGTGTTGGTATTAAATAGTCATCCATTTTTTCTAAATATGAAATTTAAATATATATTTTATAGTTCATTCAAACGGATCATTCACACTAAACAATTAGTATAAAATGTAATATTTAAGAAAATAAAAACCATAAATATAGGATAAAATTGTCTAAATCATTTTTCAAATTATTGCTCATTTATAAATGAACTCCACTTATATAATTTTTTTAACAATATTATAAATATATAGTTTTATTATATATCACAAGTATGAATAATGGAAGAGACATACCAGTTGCTTTAAAATACCTTGAACCTAATAGACAATACCTTCAACCACAATACTTTCAACAAGTTGATTACACAGTTGACGGTGATTTTATAAATTCATTTCGTTATTATAATGGTTTATCGGTTGAGGATAATGGTTTATCGGTTGAGGATAATGGTTTATCGGTTGAGGATAATGGTTTATCGGTTGAGGAAAAAGAACTAATTACACATTATAAAAGAGAAACTGAACCTGAAGATTGGCGTGATTATCCTTCAAAAATTAGCTATAACATTGTTAACTATATTTTACAAAAGGTTTGGTCTGGACATCCAATAGATAAACCAGAGTTATTGAATGAAATGAGCGTGGAAGAATGTGTAAGTCAAATTGAAAATTCTATAAATTTATGTTCAATTTTGAAGAAATTTCCAATAACGAGACAACCACATTATATTTATAGAGGAGGGGGGTTAAGTTCTTTTACTAAAATATTAAACAAAACATTAAAGACAATAAATGATCAGATTACAATATATAGTTTTCTTTCAACAAGTGCTAACATAAATGTTGCTATAAATTTTGCTGTCGATTATTTATTGTGTATAAAAATAAATAGTGGTGTTCCTTTGCCATTTGTTTCAGATATACTAACTTTAAATTATAATACACACGCATCTCAAACTACTGAATCATCAGAATCTGAGGTTTTACTTCCGTATGGTTGTACTTTTAAGTTATTAGATAAAATACATAATAATATAGGTAGTAAACATCTAGATATATATGTAGTTGAATTAACAAATTTTGGTAGAATAGAAACGAGACATTTTGAAAAACGTTTGATAGGTTTAACAAGAGAATTATTAGAAATAAAGAATAAAAATGAACATAAAAAAAGTAAAGAAACTAAAGAAACTAAAGAAACTAAACATAGAAAAAGTAAAAAAAGTTCTAAAAGTTCTAAAGGAGGAAACAAAAATAAAAAAATTAAAAAAATTAAAAAAACTAAAAAAACTAAAAAAACTTACTCATAATCTGTATTTTATATATTCACTGATATAATGTATTATATCTTTATAACAACACTATAGTTATGAGTGTAACTATTTAATTTATAAATACAGAATAATATTACAATTTTTATTATGAAAAATGTGATATATAAAATATTCTAAATATTTTTAATCGCCATCGAATAAGGAACAAACGCATAACCAGAATTAGCAAAAAATGACTCATATTTTTTCAAATTTGTATCTAAAATATATAATCTCACAGCAACAAATTGTGTTCCATATTCAGTAATAAAAGATTCTAATACTGGATTTTCCGCTTTAGAACTAACATCTGGATAAGATATTTTTAAAACAGTCAAATCCGTTGTTCCATCTGTTGAATTTATATTTGGCGGAGTAGTGGTTTGTTTTAATAAGTTATCATATGTTACTAATCGCAAATTATTACTCCCCCCTTCTAAATTGATATACTTTGATAAATTATAACACGGGGTTGATGGATTTGAAGCAACCGGACAAACCGGGTAAGAATCATAATTAGGCGCTACTGTTGTATCTACAATCAATACTATTTTACCTAATATATCACTCATTTTCGTATTCAAATCAACCGTTCCTTTATATAATTTGTTATTCATATTATTATCTATTGCCTTCGCTACTAATTCATATAATTGTGTATTAGTACTTTTTATTCTTAAATTGATAAATAACGGATCAGATGTATTTGGGGTAGGAGCAGTAAATGCGTTATTTATTATATTATAAAAAACTTGACCCAATCCAAGAGTATTAGACGATGATATAACATTACTATTCGGATTTCCACAATACCCTACACATGGTAACCCATCAACCAAATATACTTCAAAATCTAAAAACCTATATCCCCTCGATAGAGCATATGATATAGCATCTAATGACATAGAAGAACCAATATATGCGGTATTATATGAGGACTTAATTACATAATCTTTCAATGTAAGATTTGGATTTTCCGTAATATTTATATTTTTAGTTTGTGGTCCAGAATCATTAATTTTCATAAAATTTATATTATTTTTATTGTCGTATCCTTCTCTGGTATTCAATACATTCATTTGGTATTCATATATTTTTTTTTGAGTATTCAAAAATCGAATGAGTAAATAACTAACAATAATAATAATGAATACAACACATATTTTTTTTTGCCAACTCAATGAATTCATATAATATATGTTTATATAAAGAATAATTTTAACTAATAAATATGGCTGGTGGATTATTTAATTTAGTAAGTGTTGGAAATGCTAATATTTTTTTGACTGGGAATCCAACAAAAACATTTTTTAAAATAGCTTATTCTAAATATACTAATTTTGGTCTTCAAAAATTCCGTTTAGATTATGAAGGAAGTCGCGATTTACGTTTGACCGATGATTCTGTATTTCAATTCAAAATAAAAAGATATGCGGATTTATTGATGGACACATATTTGGTTGTCAATTTACCAGATATATGGAGTCCTATATATCATCCTTGCTACAACACAGGTAATGAGTGGGCACCATATGAATTCAAATGGGTCAAAGACATTGGTATTCAAATGATACGCACAATTGAAATAAACTGTGGTTCAGTTCTTATTCAACGTTATAGTGGAGAATATTTACTAGCAATGATGGAGCGTGATTTTACAGCAGATAAAAAAAAATTATTTAATCGTATGTCTGGTAATATAGAAGAGTTAAACGACCCTGCGAATGCGTTTGGACGTATAAATGTATACCCTTCTGCCTATTATACGAGTAACACAAACGGTGCTGAACCTTCGATTCGCGGTAAAACATTATATATTCCAATTAATACATGGTTTTCTTTGAATAATCATTGTGCTTTCCCACTTATATGTCTCCAATATAATGAGTTGACAATTACAGTAACACTTCGTCCAATTCAGGAATTGTTCCAAGTACGTGACGTATTTGACCAAACATACAACCATCCTTATGTACAACCAGATTTTACACAAGAACAGTTTCAAATGTATCGTTTTTTACAAACTCCGCCTTCAATCCGTATAGATTCGACAGCATATACAAATACATTGAAAACATGGAATGCGGATATACACTTATTATCCACTTATTGTTTTCTTTCAAATGAAGAATCACGAAAATTCGCTATGGAAGATCAAGTATATTTAGTAAAAGATGTATACCAATATTTCTTTGAAAATGTTGCGGGAAATTCTAAAGTGCGTCTATTCAATTCGGCATCGATGGTTAGTAATTGGATTTTTTTCTTTCAAAGAAATGATGTAAATATGAGAAACGAATGGTCTAATTATACGAACTGGCCATATGGTTCATTGCCTTCAAATTTAATTTTACCAGATACAACATTACCAAATAATATAAATGAAGGAGTTACTGATCCAAATAATATCATAGTATACAGTCCAAATTCAAATAAAAGTGGAAATAATACGGGGATATTTATTACTGGTAATTTTTCACCTTATAACCAAAAAGAAATATTGAATACATTAGGAATTGTATTAGAAGGTGAATATCGTGAAAATATTATAGATAGGGGAATATACGACTATGTAGAAAAATATGTACGAACAAATGGATTCGCAAGAGAAGGTATATATTGTTATAACTTTTGTTTAAATACATCTCCATTCACTTATCAGCCTTCGGGTGCTATAAATATGAGTAAATTTAAAAATATTGAATTAGAATTTACAACATATGTTCCACAAATAGATCCATCTGGTGCTAATTTTAGTGTTGTTTGTGATACTATTGGTAACCCAGTATCTGTCAGTTCAAAACAGGCATGGCAATTATATCAATATAATTATAATATGACTATATTTGAAGAACGATATAATATTCTTTCTTTTATGAGTGGTAACTGTGGTATGATGTGGTCAAGATAATATTGGTTATATATATATGTGTTGGAGTGCTGAAGTATCATTAAAAACATTTTTATTTTCAGGGTCTGTTTTTATATTAGCATTTATTTTACATATTTTTAAAGTAAAAATACTCATTCTTTATTTTTATTTTATTTTAATGCAACTAATAGAATTTTTTCTTTGGAGAAATTTGAATGATAAAGAATGGAATCATTTATTTTCTTATATGGCATTTTTACTATTAACAATACATCCATTAGCTTTCACTTTGATAGTGAGTGATAGTAATATTCAAATGTATTTTATATTTCTATATATATTTTTCTTATCTTTTACATTATATATTCATGAAACTGAAAAAATAGATTATTCCGTTTCTGTAGCAAAAAATGGACATTTATCTTGGTTATGGGTTAAAAAATATTGGAAATCTTATTTTGTTTATATTTTATTTTTCTTTGTGTTATTGATTGAGAAATTTTATATTACATTTATTATTATATTGGCAACATATATTTATAGTATGGTAAGTTACTATAATGAAGGAACATTTTCTTCGATGTGGTGTTGGAGTTCAAATATATTAGGTATTTTGATTCTTATGCGTATCATATATACTATATATAATATGAAATGATAAGTGTGAAACATAAAGATTAAGTATATAAATATTATATTATTTGAATTCATAATGAACGAAGAAAATAATGTATTAACTATTAAAACAGTACAAATACAACCTATAAGAAATGTCTTTACCGCAATAAAAGATATTTTGGCAGATAGCACTATTACATTTACCAAAGAAGGTTTGAAAATAATTAATTTTGATAAAACACATACTATTTTAGTAAATGTATTTTTAGAAGCTAGTAAATTTGAACATTATGTATGTAAGCCGGATAAGATTGTAATTTGTGCTAACACTCTTCATCTTTTCCGTGTAATTAGCACTATTTCAAATGATGATACATTGACTATTTATATAGAAAATTCCGATTACCATGAAGGAGTAGTGAGTAATATTGGATTTCAGTATGATAATGGTGATATTCGTCAATGTTATAGTCAAAAATTACGGCTTATTGAACCCGACTTAGAAGAATTAGTAATCCCAGATGTGGTATATACAACTGTTATTAATCTTCCGAGCACTGATTTTCAAAAAATTATTCGTGACTTGAATTGTATAAGTGATCGTATTGAAATACGTAGTATTGGAAAAGACCTTATATTCACTGCGGAGGGTTCATTTGCCAATTTGAAAATATATCGTTCAGCACAAGATGGATATATGGAGTTTATTAAAAATCCTAGTGATTCTTCAACGGTTATTCAAGGGCTTTTTAGTTTGAAATCTCTTTCACAGTTTATCAAATGTACACCCTTATGTAATATGATAGAATTATATATAGATAATAATTTACCACTCATTGTTTCATATGATGTGGCAAGTTTGGGTATTATAAGATTAGTTTTGGCAAATTTACCACCGATTTAATTATTATTATTTTTTCAATCATATATTCGAAACTAAATATTGTAATAACTATTTACAACTTTATACAGTGACATATTAAGTAATAAAATCAAACCAGAATTGAAAATCATTAAATAGGTATAAAATGTTTCATATTATATCATGTTATAGATAATACGAAACTAATATACAAATAGTCTATTTATTGAAAATATTATAGTGGTTCGATTTTATATTCAAACTTATTATTAGCACCCATTTTCTTTACTAATATACCTATTAAAGACAATTCTTTATTTCTACCTTCTCCAATTTCTTCATAGATTTCATTTGTTTCTATATTCATTTTATATTGTTTACCTTTTATAGTAACTTTAATCAAACGTGTTTCTTTTTCTTTGACATTATGTTCCATTCTTTCACCAATATCTTGTTGAATTGTTGGAAATGAACCAAAATTATTTGATTTTACAATACCATAACCATCATAACATTTAATGTTTTCTTCCATATGAGATTTTGTATACAATCGACAATCGATTGCTGTTTCTTTTACTGCTTTCAATATTTGTGTATTGATTCTATTTTTAATAATTGATATTTCTAATAATGATTCATCTGTCGTTAATTTTATATTCGGGTCCAGTCTACTATTTTCTTTCAATCCTACATTGTAGTCTGCTTTAACAATTTCTAACTGTGATTTTTTTTCACCTCCAATAGAATTCTCATCTTCTATTGTTTTTTCTTCATTAAATACGGAAATATACATATATACTTTCACTGTTCGGTATTCTTCTGGTAACGACGCATGAGAACATATACGACTTGCTCTACCAATAATTTGTTCTACACGTGTTAAATTCCAATATGGTTCTATAATATGAACAAATCTTGTATTTCGTAAGTTAATTCCCTCACTACCACTAGCCGTAATCATAAATAAACGTATTACTTCACCAAACAAATTATTGACATATCCGGCATTCTGTCGTAAAATATTTGAAATAGATGAAGGAACTAAATCCCAATCACCATTATAAATATTACGAATAATTTCTTTTTCTTCGATTGTTTCTGTTCCTGTATATAAGACGAAACGTTTATATGTTGCTAAATTCGAAAAATCACCTACTATTTCCCAATCACCACCAGAAAAAGTGGTTTTTCGTATTTTGAATTCTTCATATCCATTATTAAGAAGTGCTAGACGTAAGACACCAATACCTTCTATCGTTCGGAATCCACTATATAGTAAATGACACCCTTTTGTTTCGATATTTTCATTTTCATTTTCGTTTTCTAATCCATAATCAAAAATATTCAAAAATTCAACAAATTTAGGACTATATCTAGTCATAGTGTCTTTCCCCAAATATTCGGGTGTATTGATTTGTTTAAGTGCTCTTTCGATTTCTATTAAATATGCCTTCTTTAAATTTGGTTTAATTCCTTGTAGTTCTTCGTCATCATCTTCTTCTTCTTCAGGATTTTCTTCTAGAGGATTTTCTTGTTTTTTTTCTTCATTCTCAATATCCGTTTCTTTTATAGGGTGAGGTCTTCCTGGTGGTCTTGGAAAGGCAAAATTACAAACTTCACGTGAATAAACTCTATATGTACTATTTTCATTAAATAATTCACCACTTTTTGCGTTCTTTTCTTTTTGTATGAGTGCTTGTTTTTCTTGTAAAATTTCCATATCACGAACAGTCATATATTGTTTAAATTGATAGTCACTCATTGGACAATAAACTATATGAAATACACTTGACATTTCTGTCTTTTTACCATTCAACAAAGATACTTGAGTAGAGGGTATAAAACGCGGAAGAAGTCGTTCTTGAGAACTTCGAAAATATGATGTTAACCCTAATATTCGTCGTTTAAATACATCTTCATTTTTTATTTTTTTTTCTACCATATCAATAAATGTATTAAAAAACTCGTCTTCATTGTCGGGTAGACATTTATTATTTGTTATCGTTATATTATTTGGTGTAACATATAACCCATTATTAGATAAAATATTAATTACCATTCTTTCAAAAGCATCATCTGAAATATTACCTTGTCCGTCAAGTTCATCATCCAAATATACACCATTATATTCGTCTTCAACACCACCACCACTTATAAAAGAAGGCGTAGGTAAAGGTGGTGGGACTTCTACTATTGTAGATTTTTTTTTCTTATATGTTGTATTTTTTGGTTGAATAATAGGATTCTCACTTGGGTTATGTGTTGCTATAGGTGCGCCTGTATTTTGTGTTTCTATATTCAATGGAACTTTTTTAGTTTTATTAATAACTGTTTTTTTCGAGTTAATGAATCCAAAAGGATTTCTCGTAATTGTCAGTTTATTACCACTATATTCTACATAGTCATATATTCTTAGACCACTTTTTTCGAAGAAATTTAATATAGTTTCTTTATTAATTTTTTGTGTAATGCTCTCTCCTACATTTACTTGAAATGTCCAAGTTTTTATAAATCCTCTTAACATGTTAAACAAAACTGCTATTTCATTTGGATAATTTATGATAGGAGTTCCTGAAAGAAAAACTATACGGATATTTTTAGCATCCATCAAATAATGATATAGTGTTAAGTTAATAGATTTATTAGTAGGTTGTTTTTTTCCTTGTCTTTTCAAAGAAGTTACTATTCGAGACACAAAATTATGTGCTTCATCTACTATTACTACGGAATTATCAAATGGATTTATACTATAATCAGATGTTAACTCTTTCATTTTTCTTTGATTCAATCCATTATAATTAATATCTGTATACTTTGTGCGAATCATTATATTTAACTGGTTATCGATGTCTTTTTGTTGTTCTGTGGTGAGTGTTTCAAAATTAGGTTGTTTTTTAATATTTACTAACCACGCACCACCATTTCTTGATATATAATCTTCTGGTATAGAAAGTGTCTTCGATAGTATTGTTAAATATTCAGGTTGTCCTATAATAGAAATAAATTCCCAATATTGTTTTTTTTTATATAAATCATCACCACATTTTTTTAATTCACTAAAATAATTCATTTTTAAAGAAGCAGGTGTTAGAACAAATATTCGTTTTTCGGGAACTTTCATTCCTTCTGCTATTGCTATTGAAGTACAAGTTTTTCCTGAACCTAATCCGTGATATAATAATAATCCACGATATGGAGTATTTAAGTTTAAATAATCTTTCACTATTTTTTGATGAATAAACAATTCGCGTGTTTCACTTCTAGAGTCACAACTTACATTTTCCGTTTCTGCTTCTTCGATATCTTTTTTGTATTTTTTGAATATTTCATCGAAATTCTTCAAGAACATTTTCCGATTATTCAAATAAAAACGGGATGTTTTAAGAATAACCGATTTTTGTTTTTTAGTTGTTGGGAGTCTATCAACCAATTCCATTTGGAGATTTACTATAGGACGGTTTGGTTTGACTATATATACTCTTTTTTTAGGTGCTTTTTTTAACTTTTCTGTTTCATTAGTCAATGGTTGAGTAGTATTTGTTTCTTCAGTAGTATTTGTTTCTTCTGGATTATTGGGTGTTTTTACTTTTTTATTTTTCTTAGGTATATTTTCTTCTTCTTTGCCGGTAACTTCCGTTCCATTATTAGATGGTTTTATAACAAATTTTACCTTTTTCTTTTTACCTATTGATTTTTTTTCTGGCTCTGTTTCTGGTTGTGTTTCTGGTTGTGTTTCTGGTTGTGTTTCTGGTTGTGTTTCTGGTTGTGTTTCTGGTTGTGTTT
>Ga0209084_1002212_pt1 | contig 15383 bp, 13 predicted proteins | sample C_130820_MF_Meta_FD_187309 | JGI IMG/M metagenome (GOLD analysis project Ga0209084, IMG submission 187309) | Freshwater microbial communities from Lake Croche, Canada to study carbon cycling - C_130820_MF_MetaG (SPAdes) (version 2) | ecosystem: Environmental > Aquatic > Freshwater > Lake... | reverse complement strand
TGAGTTCCGTTATCACCAAAGAACTCACTGTAATTGAGTTTTAAAAAGTCAAAGTTTTCTTTCTTAACAATTTGTAGTGTTTTTGAATATAAATTTGGAACATATCTGTTAAATCCATTTCTACATACATCACCTTCTTTTGGATAAAAAAACATGTCGTCTTCAAAAAACAAATAAAAATCTAAATCTGTTTCATTTTCAAAATGTTCTGCAATCCACTGACGACCACCACAAATACCTAAATTATCTTTCTTAATGTGTTCAAAACCATTTTCTTCACACAATTTAGCATAGTCATCAAATGTTGATTCATCACTTGAATTATCTAGCAAAAACTTTTTAGTTTTTAATAAATAATCTTTATCATAAGTGTTCATGGACTCAATCAAAGTTGAAAATTGTTTTGGACTATTAAATGTAATCACATATAAACCAACTTTATTAACATCTAATGTGTTGGTTTCTTTATGAATATTTTCGGACTTAGGTTTTAGTTCGTTATTCTTTAAATCTTCAAAAAATTTACCAACTAAACCATTAGATTCAATTTCAAAATAATTAACCATGTCAGAGTGTTTATAACACATAATACTGAAGATTGATTCTTCGGTACCCATATAACCTTCATCTAATGTTGACTTAAGTAATCCATAATAAATTCCATTAATATCACCAATGGTATGTTTTGGACCACCAAAGAATCCACCTCTTGCAACTTTATTAACCTTTGTACCCGCAATAGAGTTTAACTTATTATATTCAAAACCATGAATTTCAGTTTCAGCATCGTAAGGAAAACAAATGAATGAAAATTTTGAAATATATTTTGATAAATTATTAAGAACTTTATCGTGAGTAAAATAACCTTGATGAACAGTATTTGTTAAACCACCATCAATCCAAAACATATATTCAGAATTAAATCTGTCCATAATTTTAGCGTCGTGTAATAAAAATACTTTGGACATAACTAATGGGTTATAGTTTTCTAATCTACCTTGTGTTGAGTCTTTTAACCATCCCGATAAATTTTGCCAATTTTCATTAGTTCTAATTTTTTGAACTTTATCAAAAAATTCAGACTCTCTAAACCAAGACATTGGTCTAAGAATGAATTGAGTGTTATCCTGACTTCTTCTTTCAAAGACAAATTTTTGAAGCTCTTCGTCTCCAAAAATAATCATGTTTTCGTCACACTTTAAAAGTTGTTCAAACTTATCTAAATAATGTTGGTAGGGTCTTGACCAACCTTCGGTTAATTCTCCACGACCGATATCCCATATTCCTGTTACTAAAGTTATGTTATTCATATATTCTATTAAATTCTTCTAAAATTCTAAAAAAGCTTTTATTTTGTTCAAACAATTCATCTGTTACACCTGAAGGAGCATTATCCCTACACCACCAAATATCAAAATGTTTTCTTTCAATTAATTCTTTGTGGTTATAATACATCAATGTCATTACATTTTCTTCGTGGGGTATACCCTTATCTTCAGTAATAACATTTTCAGTATAAGTTTCAAACAACGTTACAATTTCATCCCACTTATCTTTATGACCACCAAACAATCCACCAATGATGTGAATACCTCTTTCCCAATTTGTATACCATTTAGGGTTTAAAGTTCCTGCCCAATAATTTCGGTCATTTTCTTTTCCAATCATTAAAAATTTATCACCAGTATCCTCAACTAAATTTTTTAAGAAATCGTTGTTAAATAAAGTTGATTCATAATATCTTTGTTCGGGATGAGTTCCAACCAAATATTTTACAGGAATTAAACCACAATGTGATAATCCCGCATCAATCCAATAATAATAATCGTAAGATTTGTCTTCATTCCACCACCAATGGAATTTACTATATTGGACCTCAATACATCTATCAGATTTTTTAGTTGCTTCAACATCTTTGTATTGATTAATTAAATCTTTAAATTTTGTGTTTGCTATATCAAAAACTTGAAATTTTAATTTATCTGGTGATATACCATGAGTTTCGTAAAAAAATGTAATTAGTGATGGTAATTCTCTATCTGAGGTATAACATAAAAAATCGGCATCACTCATCTTTAAAAGTGATAATAGACTGTATCTATAATGACCTCCTCTACCAATTCGTCCACCATATTCGGTACCGTATAAATCACTATATATTGATGTGATAAATTTAACTGACATATGTAAATTCGTTGTGTTGTTTATTGTCTTTTAATTCTTGAACTAAAGTCCCTTGTAAATATCCTGAAGGTATTTTACAAGGACTATATAAGTTCCAATTATATGTTTGAGTATAAAAATTATTGTATTGTCCTTGAGATACATCAGACCAACTACTCATTTGTGGTGCGATTGGTAATATTGGACAATAACTTTGTTTAAATGGTAATATAAATTGATAGATGTAATCGTCAATTGCATAGTACCCTAATTTTTCAGGTTTTTCCAATTCTAAAACATCATCATAAACTGAACTATGATAGATTATCATATTTGTTGCAAATATACCTCTTTCATGTTCTAATTTTGGTGGTAAATTTGTAATGTCTAAAAATAGTGAATGTTCCTCACTACGATTAACTTTTCTATTTAATGTCGGTGCAAGATTAATTATACCAAATTCAAAATTGACAGATTCAGTATTAATTTTATTAATTAAGTCTTTTGAGTATGGTAAAAAAGTACAATCGTCTTCAATAACCATTACCGAATCATATCCTCTTTCTTTTGCAATTTTAATAATTTCAGTATGTGATAAAGTACAACCACCATGATTATTTAAATCAACCGCTTTAAATAACTCATAATCCCAACCCATATAATCCATTTCTTTTTGGATATGTTCTAATCGGTCAGGTCGTCTTTCTAAATTAACAACAAACTTAGGTATACTCGTAATATTCATTAACTAACGTGATTGTGGGTTAATCTACCTGTAATTCTATCACACCATCCTTTTGACTCTGAGTGAGGCCATACAACCCAATAAGACGGCATCTCATCAGTTTGAAACTCTCTCCATACTTTACAATATTTGTCAGGGTCTCTCATAAAACCTGCAATTTCATTCTTGTCAGCATCTTTTCTAAATAAAGTCTCATCTTTATCGTTATGGAACGCAACAACCCAAAAATCATAATCAGTTTCAGTAACTTGTGAATATCCGATATCAATACAATGTTTAAACATCATACAGAAACTATCTTTCCATTCTTGTTCTGTTTCAAAATTATATGGATTTGGTGGGTAATTTTTATCTAAGGTATGTTTGTCAATTGCTCTCTTTGAAAACAAAATACCTGCATATTTTTCATATTCGGTTAAAGTTCTAACAGGACCAAAACCATAAGGACCATCATGACCTTCTTGAGCTTCACCGTCCATACCAAATAATTTTCTATTTGTTAAGTGAGAGTGACTATTCTTTTGTCCCCAAGTTTTGTCGTCATCCCATTGTTTTGTTCTACCTTTACGAGTGTACTCGTGGAAAACAACAGGAATGTGAGTGTGAAATAAATCGTAACCCCAAGTGTATGCTCTTGCAGCAATTGAAATTTCTTCTCCATGAAAATAGTATTCAGGATTGTGTTGAACTTCAGTTGAGAATTGTCCTAATGTAAAACAGAAGTGAGCTGAGTAGAATCTTGATGCCACAGGTTTTTTCATTTCTCTCCAACCTGGTATGGTTTCAGGTAAGAAGAATACAGCACCTTCAGGAATAAAACGGTCAAACACCATTCTCCAAGCATCTTGAGCTCTTCCTGCAGGTTCATTTTCGGGGTCAAAAGAAGGAACGTAACCCGTAAGTAGAGGTTTTTTATAACCGTCCTTCTGTAACCCCTTTATCATTTTGATAAGGATATCATCCCAATCCTTAACAAATCTCATATGAGAATCAATTTGTAGTGTGTATGCTTCACCTTTATAAAGTTGTTGAACTTGGTGTCTCGCCCAACATACACCTTTGGCATCTTGATAAGGAATATCTAATATTCTAAATCTTTTGTCGTCTTTGTATTCATCTAAGTTATCAAACCCATCTTCAGGACTATATTGTCTTGCAATACCGATAACGAGGTTATTTGGTTTTTTGGCATTTGCCAACATGTCTTTAATTGTTGGGACCAACTGAGGGTCTCGGTAAGCTGCGATTTGAACGAAAATTTTCATGTATAATTATTTTATACATAAAAATAAAAAACCCTCCACGAAGGTGAAGGGTTTTTAGATATATTAATTTTGTTTTTTAAATTAACATCCGTTAGAGTTAACACCTGTGATTTCACCTAATCCACCTGAAACAAGGAATACTGCGGTTCCATTAGAGTAGTAACCATTTGCCACTGGTATTGTTAATGCCGTGTTAAAGTATAAGAATTCACCTGCGTTTGGACCAACTCCTCCGGCTACCGTACCGTAAATTGTATTTGGTGCGGAACCGTAATCAACACAAGAATCAAGTTGTGTCGCTCCTGTACCTAAACTATATGTGTAATAACCAAATGTTGCGGTTGGTGTTGTTGTAACTGTTGGTGTTGGTGTTTTCGTATTAGTTGGTGTTGGTGTTTGAGTTCCTGTTGTTGTAACGGTTGGTGTGTTAGTTGGTGTGGATGTATTTGTTGGTGTTGGTGTTAATGTTTGACATAATCCCCCAAATCCAATAGGAATACCTGACGAATCAAGTTGAATAACGTATGAGTTATTTTGATAATATCCTGACATATCAATTGTTGCATTACCTGTTATTACATTCCAGAATTGAGTACAAAAATCAAATTGTGGGTTATTACCATAAATTATGATAGTTGGGTTATATTCTCCACACGATTCCTGTTGAGTCACACCCGAATAAACAACAAATGCAACTCTATCAATTGTTGGTGTTGGAGTTGATGTTGGAGTTTCTGTTGGAGTTTTAGTATTTGTTGGTGTTGAAGTAACTGATGCGGTACCTGTTTGAGTTTGGGTTGGTGTATTAGTTGGGGTTTCTGTGTTTGTTGGTGTTTGAGTATTTGTTGGTGTTGGGGTAACTGATGCAGTACCTGTTTGAGTATTTGTTGGTGTTGGGGTAACTGCTGCAGTACCTGTTTGAGTATTTGTTGGGGTTGGGGTTGGAGTTGAATTTGGAGTTCCCGTTGGCGTTGGTGTTGGATGAATTGGTGGATATACTCCATTATTTACCAAAACAACACTATTAACAAATGATGGTGCAATAGAGTAAGTTCCGTTTATTAACCAAATGTTTTTTGTTTGGTTTTGTTGTAATTCAACTTGGTATTCCCACATTGAATCGTCGCATCTTCTATAGTTAAAATTCACTATAGTTGAGCCAGTATTTGTCAAGGTATATTTACTACATGCCATCTTTTATTTCTTTTAGATATAAATACTTTAATTTGGTGGAAACACTCCATCATTTACTAAAACAACGTTAGGTACGAATAACGGTGCAATAGAATAAGAGTTATCAATTAACCAAATATTTTTTGTTTGATTAGGTTCTAGTTCAACTTGATATTCCCACATTGAGTCGTCACATCTTCTGTAGTTGAAATTCACTTGGGTTGTCCCAGTGTTTGTCAGTGTGTATTTGCTACAAGCCATTTTATTTTTTATTTAATTTTTTTATTTATTAACAATTTCCTGAACTAACTAATATTGTTATTCCAAAACCTGCGTTTATTTGCACTCCTGTAATAGTGTATTGACCCGCGCTAGAAATGTTAGTACATTGAGGATTACCTGTAGAATCGTAAACGGTTACATTTGCAGATGTTGAACCGCTAACTCCAACAGTTACATTGTACGCTCCATTAATTTGTGTTGTACTAAAAAATGAATCATCACCATAAGACATTGGGAAATTAGTTCCTGAAACAAAATTTAAAGGACTAGAGTTAATAGTAATTCCCGTTATAACGTAAGCTCCAAAATTATTAATTACCTCTACCGAAACATTTGACACTGTTGACGTTGGAGTTTGTGTTGGTGTAGGAGTTTGAGTTTCAGTTGCAGTAGGTGTTAATCCAACAGTCACTGTTGGAGTTGGAGTTTGTGTTGTGGTTACGGTTGGTGTTGGAGTTGGTGGTGGAATAACATTTAAGTTAATTGAACCTCCACTATATGTCCAAGTATACGTTACAGCAGAAAATCCAAAGTCTGCAGCTATTGTTTTATTATTATATGTTGATACACCAGATAAAGGTGAATTAGATGTATATCCTGATGGTACATAAACTAACCTGGAAACATTTTGACCTTCAAATCCAAACGCATCTCCAATAAATGAATTGGCAAAATTAGTCTTACTGTTAGGACCAAACCTTCTTGGGCCTGATATTTGAGAGTATGCATCATAATCTCCTTCCGCAACAACTAATGTTGCTGTGTTTTCGCATATCCAAGCATTATCGAATTGAGTGTATTGAAACGTTAAGAATGATGTGTTAACACTTCCACTTCCTGATATAACTACATCAGAACCTACTTGTTGTACTGTAAAATTTAATACTGCTGGAGGTAAAGGTGTTCTTGTTGGTGTTGGTGTATTAGTAACCGTTGGTGTTGGTGTATTACTTGATGTTGCAGTCGGGGTCAATCCTTGAGTTACTGATGGTGTTGGAGTACTTGTTACAGTTGGTGTTTGAGTTTGAGTTTGTGTTTGAGTAGGAGTTGGTGTTTGTGCTGAACATATTGAACCAAATCCAATAGGAAATCCATTTGAATTAAGTTGAACCACATAACCGTTATTTTGATAAAAACCCGACATATTAATTGTTGAATTACCATTTGGAACATTCCAAAATTGTTGACAAAGGTCAAATTGTGTTGTATCACCATAAATTGTTGTTGTTGGATTTACTTGATTACAAGCATCCAATTGGGTATTACCAGGATAAACAGTAAAGGTAATTCTACTATGTGTTGGCGTTGGTGTTGGAGTTAAACCAACAGTGACTGTTGGAGTTACAGTTGATGTGTTAGTTGGTGTATTAGTTGGTGTTTGTGTATTAGTATTGGTTGGTGTATTAGTTGGAGTTTTAGTGTTAGTAGGTGTGTTAGTTGGCGTCTCACTTGGTGTATTTGTTTGAGTTGGTGTTTGTGTATTAGTATTGGTTGGTGTTGGAGTTTGAGTCGAAGTTTCGGTATTAGTAGGTGTGTTAGTTGGGGTCTCAGTTGGAGTCTCCGTGTTAGTTGGTGTGTTAGTTGGCGTTTGAGTTGGTGTTTCAGTATTTGTAGGTGTTTGAGTTTGTGTTGGAGTATTACTTGAAGTGATTGAAGGAGTTGGTGTTTGAGTTGCAGTATTTGTTGGAGTTGCTGTCGGTGTTGGTAATGGACATCCACCTAAATAAGTCGCGCTACCGTCACCATCGACAATAATAACAGTTTGAGCACAATAAACTAAAGTATCTAAAACTTCAAGGAAGAAATCATATGCAAAACCATCACAATCAATACCGGCAAATGTTGTCTGATTTATTGTACCACCAAACAATAAATAAGTCTTACAAAGTGAGTTACTTGGTGTTACAGTGTTAGTTGGTGTATTAGTTGGAGTTGTGGTATTTGTTGTAGTTACCGTAGGCGTAACCGTTGAAGTTGCAGTATTACTTGGAGTTTGACTTGGTGTTGTAGTATTAGTTGGAGTATTTGTTGGAGTCTCAGTTGGAGTAGGAGTATTACTTGAAGTTGCGGTTGGAGTCAATCCTACCGTAACTGAAGGAGTTGGTGTTGCGGTATTTGTAGGTGTTACAGTTGGAGTTGCAGTATTTGTAGGTGTTTGAGTCGCAGTTTCTGTTGCTGATGGACTTAAACCTGGTGTGTTTGTTGGAGTTTCAGTATTTGTTGGAGTTGGACTTGGTGTTGGACCTGGAATATTCAATGAGTATGTATAACCATATGTTGGGACATAACAATCATAATTACCATAATAATAACTTGAAAGATAATTGAATGGGAATACTTGCGTACCCAAATCAATCGTACCTCCTGTATCTGGAAAATACACAACATTTGTGGTTTGACCACTCAAATTATTACTTAAAATTCTTACTCCTAATGACATATCAATAAATACTTATTTTTTTGTTTTATACTAATTAAAAAAATTTTAACCACATATTCCTTTATTAATAATCAACGTTCCTCCAATTTGTATAAATGTTGAGCCATCTGAAATTGTGAAATTCGCACCTATTGGTGGGATTGTTAATAAAATATCACCATAAACATTGTCTCCAATTTGTAAATCACCAAATATTTTTTCGGTATAAATTGTAACGTTAGCAGCATTTCCAAAATATGTTGAGCCACAAACATTTTGATAATAACCACCAGTTCTTAAATTGTATTTATAAACAATTACTGGAGTTACCGTTGGTGTTGGAGTTTGAGTTGGAGTTACAGATGTTTGAGTTGGAGTTGGAGTCACAGATGTTTGAGTCGGTGTTGGAGTTACAGTTGGTGTAGGTGTTGTTGACGGACATAATCCCATATCCACAACATCAAGTGGAGCGGCATAATCCTCAACTAATATATCTTTAGCACAAAAATAACTGGTTTGTAATGGTTCAACAGGATTAACACCGATTATATCAGTACAACCCGTCCATCTATAATACCCTGTTTGGACATTATTATAATTTGTTATTCTATAGTAGTAGCAACTCATTGTTATATAAACGTACCGTTAAATGTGTTAATGTTGTATTGAAAATTTGAAACTAATTCGTAAGGCTCACAATTTTGTACACTTAATGTTGTTACAGTACCATTTGATTCAACCAAATATGTTCCTGTTGCAGTTGTGTTTTCCCAAGTAAATCCAACTTGTACTGGGGCCCCACCTTTCCATAATGTTGCTCTCATATAAATAGGGTTAGTTCCAACACTACCATACCAATCGGCAGTAAATGCAAATTTAATATTAACCGTTCCCGGATTTTGATTTTTGAATTCTATTAAATCAAATAAAATTGATTCGGTACCACTTGCGGTTAAATTGTCGCCACCATAAATTAAAAATGGAGTTGTAGGTGATAATGGGAATTGCGGACCACTACTTGAAAATCCACAAGTACCAACATAATTGTAATACTTACCACTACCACTAACTGGTCCAATAGCGTCAGGGTCAGAACTAGTACTTTCCATAATTGATGGTACTGTCATATATGATACCGTATCCATGTCTGTACCGTCAGTAAAGTAATATTCACATAACATATAATCAAAATCAAATGTAAATGGACCTTTATTAAATCCACCAGGTGTTGGAGTTGGTGTTAAAGTACCTGTAAGAGTTGGAGTTGGAGTTGGTGTCAATCCACTTTGTGTACTACTTGGAGTTTGTGTTGTAGTAGGTGTAGGGGTTTGAGATACCGTTGACGTATTTGTTGGTGTTACAGTATTAGTTGGAGTATTTGTCGGTGTTGCCGTATTAGTTGGAGTATTTGTCGGTGTAGATGTTGGTTGAATTAGTTCGTAATACAAATCATTCGCAGGTATACTCAAATAATATAAATCATTATTTGGAATTAAAATGTATGTTAAATCGTTTCCTGGTATTGTAATTCTACAATTTAAACAATCAGGGTCTAATAAATTATATTTAAATTTTAATATTCTAAAGTTGTGTTTAATTTGTGATGCATTTAATGGTTCAGTATACATTCTAAATGCACTGATATCACCAATCATACTACCACCAAAATATTCTTCCAATTTAATATGAGTTGTTAAACCAGAATAAATTGTATGGTCTAAGTCATAAGTTGTTAAACTTTCGGGGTCTTGTTGATAAACAATTTCTTCTATTGTTGCAGGACATCCTCCTGAGAATGTTAAGTTATCGTGAAGTCCTTGAGTTCCCCCACCAATTGAAATGTTATATCCAACACCAATTTGTTTTTCTTTTGGAGTGTTCAATAATCTTGGAATAATTTCTTCAAAGTTTTCAGTGACCATAAATAATTTTCCATTCACATAAAACTTAAGTGTTCCCAATCTATACTTTTGTTCTTCAGTCCACATGTCAGTGAACGTTACAACTTCAGTTGATGCTGGGTCATACTTTGCCTCATGGGTTATTGGAGGTTCAATTAAGGTTACACTTCTACCTTCAATTGTTGCATAATATACGTCTTTAACAAGCAGACCAAGTCCACCCTTATCATAAAGGTCGCATTTATCCAACCATTCATATCTTTGGAATACGGCATCAATCTGAACCCAATGTTCTACATTTTGATAAGTGGTTCCCGAACAATCATCAAAAATACCTCTTGTCGAACACCATTCAGTTAATGAAGTCCCCGTTACATAAGTGAGTCCCGTTAAACAAGTTCCACTATGTTCACATCCACCTGTTATTCTATATGTCTTAACACACAATCTTGGACTACCCGTGTCGCCACTTAATCTTAAAGACAATGCATTTGAAACCTCATCATATAGTGGGTCTTTTTCAGGGTATTGAGCGGTTGTCGTACAATCACAAGCACATCCACAAGTACAATTTGTAATGGTACCACCTGATGGTTGATACACTTGAAGACATTGTGATGATGTATTGGCACTACTTGCACAACCACAAGTGTGCATACAAGTTAAACCTGATGTAACTCTTGTATATCCCGTATCTTGTTTTGGACTACCGTCAGCATAATGGTAAAATTTATTCTCGGCTCTTGCCCCCATGTAAAAGAATGTTCCCTTATTGTCGGGATATCTGTTGTTAAGACCTCCTGATGTATCACCAGTCCATCTATACTTTAACATGAACTCAGCTGTCCAACCTAATGGGACTCTTTGTGGAAAAACTTGGTAATCATATCCTGGTATTTTGTAAAACCCTTGGAAGAATCCACCTTGTAAGTTTGCAACATATCCAATATCTCCACCGACATTTTGATAATTTAAATCATAAGTGTATGAGTTATCATTCCATAATCTGTTTTCAGTTGTAGTAAAACCTGTGATAGGATGAAGTTTCATTCTCCTGTCATATTTGTATCTACTAAACTTGTCTGAAATGTTTGTATATAATCCTGTTGTAATTTCGATTGTTTCACCTGACATGTTTTGAACAAGTCCGTTGTCAATTCCTGTTAAACCAATATCACATAATTGAGTGACGATTGGACAAAAGTTGGGGTCAATATTATCGGGGTTCCAATAATTTTCCGAAACAATGGTTTGGTAATCAAAAGAACAAGCAGATGTTTGACATAAAGTTGTCCCTGAACTATTAAGGTCAAACTTAAATGGCATTCTGTTTCCATCCAATTCACCTATTAATAAAGGTGAAAAAACGACTTCTTGGTCATAATCTCTCTCATCCGACGCTAAGCAAATGTCGGTGATTTCGTTGACTGGTTTTATACCCCATTTACGAAAATTATACTGATTAATGTTTTGATATGCCATATACTAATGATAAATACCTTATGAGCTAGTATTTATAGATAAAAAAGAAGAGATGATTACTACAGACCAAGAATTTTATTCGTCGCCATACTATTTTTTATTGAGAGATAAAGGAGATAAATACTCCCTATACTTCTCTGTGGAAGGAAATTTAAACGAGGCTCGTGAAAAAGATGAGGTAATTCACTTTGAAAAAAGTAAGGGTGGGAAAGTTAAAAACCACCTTAAAAAAGTTGCCAAAGAGAAAAAAGTTAAAACAACAAAAGGTCTTAAAAAAGATTTGGAAGAATTGGTAAATTTGGACGGAGCTTTGTCCAACTCAAAAATTCCAATCCTTGACCCAAAACTTCACCCAAAAAAAACTATGGACCAAACGGTTGCCGCTGCTCGTATTACAAACGACCCTATTTCTCGTGGTTATAGAACATACTATGGAGAATCTGTTGAGGAATCTATTTGTCCTGAACATATTAGCCCAAGTGGTAGAAAAACAAATATGTGTCCTGATGATGATGATTATGAAATCAACTACGGTAAAAACGCACCTAAACTTAAAGAAATTGATATGTCAGGGGCTTTTGGTTATGAAGAAACTGAAGACATGGACGGTGAAGAAACTTTCAAATATTTAGTTAAGAAAATGGGTATGGAACCTGATGAAGCTAAAGAAAGAACAAAACAAAAGGGACAAGACCCAACAGGTAATAAAGATAAAAAGTCTCCTTATTACAAGGATAAAAATTTTATAACAAGAGCAACTTTATCTGAAATCCAAAAACAAAAGATGATTAAAGTTGTGGAAGATATCTTGATGGGTAAAAAAAGTTCTGATAATTCTGAGGTTGGAAAAAAAGAAACAAACACATCAAATATTTTAAAGAAAAATATTTCATCATTAAAAAAACAAGCAGAAAAAGAAGGAATTTCCATTTCTGAACTATTAAAGATGTTTAAAAGTGAATAAAAGTTTATACGATAAAGAAATTGAGTTTCCATCTGACAAAAGGGAACATATGAAAAAATCTTTCCATATGGTTAAAGGCGCAGATGAAAATACTGAAGGGTTTAACAGAAACAAAGAACTTCAGGGTCAAAAATTTATCACATATAAACAATTAAAAAGAATTAAAAACTTTTTCGATAATTTTAAAGGTAACCACAAAGAACCTTCATTTATTTTAAATGGTGGTGTCGAAATTAAAAATTGGGTTGATAATGAATTAAGAAAAATGAGGGACTACATTAAAAATACAAAAACCAATAAAATGGATGCTGGTATGATGAACCAATTTATTGACCCTCACGAGAAAAAAGATTTTACAAATGTAAGAACATCTCAAGAACACTCAAAAACGGTGGACAAATATAACCCATCAGTTAATGAAAGTGTTAAGAGAATAAACGAACTAATATCAAAAATATAAAATTATGTCAACTCAAATCACGGTAGATTTAAACCAAACAGAACCAAACGCTCTTACAGCAATCGCGGACCAAGAGAGAGCAAAATTAATCCCTAAAAATGACTACAATCAAGTAGGTAATGAATATTCGTCAGTTAATAGAGACGCTATTGCCGATGGAGATGGTATGGGTAGAGGTACGGGAGCTTTCTTAGATGTTTATAACGTAAACGCAGGAACAATAAATGACGTTGTTGAAAGAAAGAGCGAAATAAAAATCAATCAATACAACTCATCAAAAACATACCCTAATTTCTAATGAAACTTCAAGGAGCATTAAAAGGTTTAATTTGTGAAATCGCTTCTTTAGATAGTGTGGTAGATGCTATTAAAGGACGAAAAATCGTTATTATTTATTACGATGGTGATGAACCAGGTGGTAGAGGTATACGTCAAATTGAACCTGTGTGCTTAGGAGTTAGTAAGGCAGGAAACAAAGTTTTAAGAGCTTGGGATAATGAAGGAGCATCTCATACTGGTTATAAAGGTGAACAACCTTTACCAGGTTGGAGATTATTTAGATTAGATAAAATACTATCAAACAAACCAACTGGTGAGGTTTACAATGAGCCTAAACCTGGTTATAATTTTAATGGAGACAAAAGTATGGTTAGTGTTATTATAAATGCGGTATTTGATAATAACCCACCACCACAAGAACAACCACCACAAACAGAAGAACCACCACAAACAGAAGAACCACCTTTTGACATTAACCAACAAACACCCGAAGAAGAAATATAATATGAGCAATTTAATGGAAAAATTAGCTTTATCAAAAGCAATTATGGATAAGGCGGACGGAATTAAAAATAGTAATTCTATGAATGGGGGTTTACCACCAACATCATTACAACAAATGAATTCACCCGAATCATTTAATGTGCCAACGGCAAAATATAATATCCCTGCGGAATTCTTACAAGAATCAAACACACCACAACAACCTTATTTATCTAACATACCAAGAGAAAATACCAAACCTGTTGGTGTTCCAACAGCTGATGCAATTAAAAACTCTAAATTACCTGATGAGATTAAAAGGTTAATGATGGAACACCCAATTGGGCAACCTCAACAACAATCGACCACAATATCTAATGAATTAATTGAAAAGGCATCAAGATTGATGAAACAAAATGGTGGAGGTTATATACCAGAATCTGCAAAGCCAAAACAAACAACTCAACAACAACCTCAATCAACACCTAATGGAGGTATTGATTATAAATTAATTCAAAAAATGATTAATGAGGCGGTTAATAACGCATTAAAAGAAAATGGTTTGATAGTTGAAAGTTCTGAAAAATCTAACGAAGTTTTTAACTTTAGGGTTGGAAAACATATTTTTGAAGGTAAGGTTACAAAAATTAAAAAATTATCATAACACCTTTCTTTATTAGACTATAATTACTATATTTTAAGAAATATAATAATTAAAATGTCGAAAATTAAAGTCTTAGTAGTACCATCCGATAGAACGGGAGTTGGTAAATTTAGGTCGGTTGACCCTCACGTATTCTTACAAAATTTATATGGTGATGATTTCCATGTGGACATCATCTATGAACCATCATACGATGATATGAATTTTTGGTCTCAATACCAAATAGTTGCATTCCATAGAAGTATTGGCCCTGATTTTGATAAGGCTCACGAATTAATTCAAAAATTAAATTTATTAGGAATTATTACAATTGCAGATATTGATGATTATTGGATGCCAGGTAAAGAACACCCTATTCACGATATTATTAAATTCAATAAGATTAATGAAAAAATTGTCGCAAACCTTAAAGTTGCAACATATGTTACAACAACTACAAAACTTTTTGCGGAAGAAATTAAAAAGTTTAATAAAAATGTTGTTGTTTTTCCAAACGCAATTAATCCAAATGAACCGCAATTTAAAGAACCAACATTAGAATCGGACAGATTAAGAATTGGGTGGTTAGGTGGTTCGTCTCACTTACATGATATTCAATTGTTAGACCAATCTTTTGGTAAAATCACGAATCTTAAAGATAAATTACAATTTGTTTTATGTGGTTTTGACACAAGAGGAACGGTAACTGAAATTAATCAACAAACAGGAGAACATAAAAAAAGAGATATTTTACCTCACGAAACTGTTTGGGCGCAATATGAAAAAGTATTTACTCAAAGTCATTCATTAGTTTCTGAAGATTACAAAAAGTATCTATTAAAATACACTCAGGAAGTATACCCAAATCAATATGACGAATCGTATGTAAGAGTTTGGACACAACCTGTAACATCTTACGCTAAAAATTATTCAAAATTTGATGTATCTTTGTCTCCAATTAAAAACACAATGTTCAATAGAATGAAATCACAATTAAAAGTGATTGAGGCAGGATTTTACAAGAAAGCTTTGATTGCATCTGATTTAGGTCCATATACAATTGATTTAAAACATTGTTTAGACCACGGCAATTTTGTTGATGGAAATGCGATGTTGGTTAATGA
>Ga0209084_1002211_pt1 | contig 15391 bp, 19 predicted proteins | sample C_130820_MF_Meta_FD_187309 | JGI IMG/M metagenome (GOLD analysis project Ga0209084, IMG submission 187309) | Freshwater microbial communities from Lake Croche, Canada to study carbon cycling - C_130820_MF_MetaG (SPAdes) (version 2) | ecosystem: Environmental > Aquatic > Freshwater > Lake... | reverse complement strand
AACAAAGGGTGGGAATAAGACAAGTTCTATGGCTCAGTGCGGATATGTAACAGTATCTAGCGGAATAGTAAGCGGATTATCTGTTTATTATGATGGTACAGTATACAAGGCAGACAACGCTTTAACAAAAGGTTTAACTTTTACTGGATTAAACCAAGCAATCTCAATAGCAATCCCACACCCTAATCCTTGGAACTTTTTGTCTTTGGGTGGAGCGTATTATTCTGATGGAAGCCCTCTAAATAGTTTCTTTGCAGGCCCAATAGGTGAGGTTCTTGTTTATCAAGGAACACCAACAGCACAAAATGTTAAAGACATTCTTCAGTATCTAATCACACGCTGGTCATAAAATCATGAGCAATAGCACAACAACTTCAGACGTAGGGCCAACAAGCGCAATTATCTCGCTTATTTCCCTTATATTTTCATTCTTTGACTCCCCTCACGTTTGGCTTCAGAATATCACTCTTTTGGTATCCCTAATTGCTGGCTGCATTGCCATCTATGTTGGTATTAAAAAACTGATAAAATGAAACATACGACTTTACTTGCGACTTTAGCTCTCAGCCTTACGACTTTAGGGTGTGCAAGCCATGAAAAGATATCTTACACCGCGCCGTCCGTAGTAGCTGTTAAAACAGGCGTAGAGAAATTGCGCCAGTATGTGCGTCCAGAGGGACAAAACGCAGTTAAAGAGCTTTCTGATGCAATTACGACCTATCAGAAGCAAGTAGATGATCAGTCGTTGGCACTAGCAAAGGCACAGGGAGAAGTTGTCTACTGGCACGACAAGCAAATCAAAGCACTCAAAGAACTTTGGTTCTGGAGAGGCATTGCCATTGTTTCCATAGTTTGCGTTGTTGGGTATGTCGGAATCAAAACAGCTTGGCGTTTTGCCCTGTGAATAAAGAACAAGCAATATTATCCAAGCTATCACAGCGTCCATTAGACAGCAAAAAGTGCGTCTATGCGATCTACGGCTCTGTTTGTGTCCTGATTGTTTTTGCTACTTCTGCGTTCCTAATTCTGCACCATGCGGAAGCAGCAAAAGACATAGTGGAGCTGGCGAATTTGGTTACGATGTTCTTTGGTGCGGTTGTGACAACACTCATAACAGGGACTGCGGTAATGGATTGGAAGGCAACATCGGCACTTCAGCACATTGATGAAGACAAGCAGATCAAGATTGATTCAAACCAAGAGCTTCCTGAAGAAATGGATCTACACACTACAACTCTTCGCAGAGATCCCAAAGACTATCTTTTGACCCATGACACAGCGTTTTAGGGCGTTCCTTCCTTTCATCTTTGAGCATGAGTGCGCCTTTGCCAAGGGGCATTATGGAGACTATAAGTTCGTAATCGCGGAGGAAGTGAAAGGGGATGACGGAGGGATCACCAAGTGGGGATGCGACATCCGAGAATTCGGTGCAAGTCCGTTTAATCTTAGTGTTGACCAAATACGCAATCTCACAATGGATGGAGCCACTAATCTTTACTGGAGAAATTGGAATAGATTCCATGTGGAAGATATGAAGTATCCTCTAGGAGAGGCATGGTTCAACTGCAAAATAGTAAGTGGCGCAAAACAAGCCAATTTAATCTTGAATAGGGTTGGCGGAGACGCTGGAAGATTCATTAAAGACCAACAAAGGGTCAACCTGATGATTGTTCATGCCCATCCATACGATGAAAAATTTTTGGCGGGTTGGCAGAATAGGCTGGACGACTTGCAAAAGTTTCTACATATCCAGACTTCGTGAAACATCAAAAGCCTGATAATCTTTCAGACCAAGAGTGGCACGCAATCAAAAAATCAATACAGATAATAACCGAACACATTCCAAACCTAGCCTTGTTCATGAACTGGGTCAGCGATGAGGGTGATACAGAACACGCATTCATACTGGAGGGTAACGCCTTCGCGCTAGAGAACCAAATAAACAAGTGGTGTGACGGCGACTTTGATCCCATAGAATTTGATCGGGACGAAGACGACGACAAACCCAAAAACTACAAATAAAATGGCAAACATAGTACACAAGTGGAAAAAACTAATGGCTGTGTCGTGCAGTCACGCACGTTATGTAGACAAAGAAGCATGGAGTCATGTTTTAAAATTCAAGGAGCGTTTTTCCCCAGATACCATATTGCATCTTGGCGATTTCATTGACCTATCTGCGCTAATGGGCAATGGGGCTGGATCTGGGAGCAATGGCGATGAGGTAACGCCGGACATTGATACTGGCCTAGTCCATCTGAAACAGCTTATGGCAGGCTGTAAAGACCCATACATCCTATGTGGAAATCACGAAGACAGGGCATGGAAACTTGCTCACTCAAAAAACTCTGTAACGGCATACTGCTCCCACAAGATCATCAACGCCATTGAAGATACGGCAAAGGATTTAAGGGCACGCCTAATTCCATACTCAGGTATAGAGCAGATGGTGGACATCGCAGATTGTGGATTTACGCATGGGACGATCTATAATGAAAATAGTGCCAGAGACATGGCAATGGCATATTGCAATGGAAATCGGCGCAAAATCTGTTTCGGGCATACTCATAAGGTTGCAACGGCAAGTGCCAAAACATACGCCGGAGGAACTGGGTACAATATTGGTACTCTAACACAACGAGGGTCGCTAGAATATGCCAAGAATCGCCCTAGCACATTTGCATGGACACAAGCCTACTTTTGGGGTGAGTACTGCGAATCACTCAACCAATCATCTTTCCAAATAACACAGCGAGCGCATGGCGAAGTCTGGAGAATGCCAGTATAAACAAAAACCAAATAAATATATGAAACAAAAAGATAAAACAGCAAACGATTGGCTTTCGGAACTATTACTATCCACTGGATCATGCGTAAAGCCGGATGATGTGCCAGAAGGGTGGATGACAATGAAACAAATGGCTAAGATGGCAAACGCACCAGAGTCTACAATGAAGCACAGGGTAGATAACTGGCTAAAGAGAGATCTCTTGGTAAAGAAAAGTTTTAAGATATTTACTGGGAGGCAAATAGCAGAAGTGGCTCACTACATTAAGAAGTGACTTGCATTATGGTTAACAATCATTAGCATTCGTTCATGTCTTGCGGATGCGACTCTGGATCAAGTTATGATGGTGGCTATGGCTCAGGCTATGGCTACAATGGTATTTGCAACGCCGATACGCCGTATCCTAGCGTATCTAGCGAGTCAGTTCCTAGTTTGATTAACAATCTTACTTATGCTCTTTATGGGCAGATCCAGAAAAACGTCACCAATGGTCAGGTAACATGGACTATTCCTTGTGATCCTAATAGCACTGCAACAATAAATGGGATTCCTCGCATAGCAGGAGAGGGATTGCTTTGCTATATTATTAGGGCATTGAACCTTACTACCGCAACGGCTGGATATGTTACCGCCAACGGATTCGAGACACTTACCAATAAAACGCTGACTCTTCCTGTAATTAATGGAGCAGCCCTTTCTGGCACTATTAATGGAGGCACGTTTACATCAACTATTCTTACTAGCCCTACGATCAATACGGCGACTATTAATACTCCTACAATCAATACGGCGACTATTAATACTCCTACGATCAATACGGCGACTATTAATACGGCAACGATTAGCAATCTCACGGCTATTGGCACACTTGCGCTACCATCTGGCTCTATTACTACAGCAATGATTGCTAATGGGTCTATTATTGACATTGATATATCTGCAACGGCAGCTATTGCTAATGGAAAACTTGCAGGAAATCCAGTTAGCACAAATACAGCATCTACAATTGTATTGCGTGATGCTTCTGGAAATTTCTCAGCTGGAACAATAACATCTGCCCAATCTATAGTTACAGGTGCATCCACACTAGGTACTGCATCAAGTATTATAAATACAGATACAGGAGGTCATGCTTGGACAATTAACTCCAATGGAAGTGCAAATTCTGGGGGTGCTGGCGCATTGATAGTTTATGATGCCACTGTTCCTGCTACACGACTAAGCATAGGAACGACTGGCGTAATTGACACTCAAACAAACCCGATCACGAACTGCCCAACGACCGCAAAGGCGTGGGCATATGTTCAAGTGTTAGCCAACACCAGCGGAGCAGCTCAAACATTTATAGGCAACAATGTGGCAAGCATTGTTCGTGGAGCAACGGCTGGTCTTTATACCATTACACTTACATCTGGTACATTTAACGGGGCAGTAGTAATCTCACCGATCACAGGTGCAAATAACGCAGGAGCTAGAGTGTTTTTGTATTCTGGAAATACTTGTGTAATTCAAATGTATTCTGGAGTTACTTCAACGGATATGGCATTTAATATGGTTTATTTTTCAAATTAAGTAATATGAAGCTAATTACATATTCACAGAATAATGGAGTTGGGGTTATTGTGCCATCAGACCCATCTTTAACCATTGAAGAGATTGCGGTTCGTGATGTTCCAGAAGGATTACCTTTTTTAATCACGGAAGAATTAAATGTGCATGACATCTATGATGGTTATATTTCCGCTTATGATTACAACGAAGATACGGGTGCAAAGGTCAACATCGACAAAGCAAAGGCGATCCACCTCGACAAGTTCCGTGCCGCCCGTGCGCCTAAATTGGCATCCCTTGATATTGCCTACATGAGGGCAATTGAAGTCGAGGATTCGGTAAAGGCATCGCAAATTGCGATAGCGAAACAAGAACTTCGTGACGTTACCAAGATCCAACTTCCTGATACCCTCCCAGAAATCAAAGCCACTTGGCCTTCAATCCTGAATTAAATGGCTGATCCACTTCCCCCTAATCCATTCCCATTCCTAACTCCATCCTATGACGGAGGTAGAAATAGCATCTGCCGTGCTGATACTCCATACCCTAGCGTTTCACAAGAAAGCGTACCTAGCCAGATTGATAACCTTACTAATGCGCTGTACGGAGCAATTACAAAGACAGTCCAAGGAGGTCGTGTTATATGGAATATTCCTTGCGATCCTACTACATCGCCGTCAACCATTTTAGGTGTATCTCGCAATACAAACGAAGGTCTTCTTTGCTATATCATAAGGGCATTGAATACTGCCGTTCCAAATGCATTTGTTACAATTGATGGAATTCAGACACTTACGAACAAGACTCTGACTGCTCCTATTATTAACAGCCCTACCATTAATAATCTTACAGCTACTGGTACACTTTCCATTCCTACTGGATCTATTACATCTTCCATGATTGCTAATGGGTCTATTCTTGATATTGATATATCTGCAACGGCAGCTATTGCTAATAGCAAACTTGCAGGAAATCCAGTTAGCACAAATACAGCATCTACAATTGTATTGCGTGATGCTTCTGGAAATTTCTCAGCTGGAACAATTACTGGATCACTTTCTGGAACATCTACAACATCAACAAATGTTTTAGGAACAACCACTAATGATAATGCATCTGCTGGTTATGTTGGTGAGTTTGTAAATTCAACCATTGCTGTCGGATCTGCTATTTCACTTACATCTGGAACAACTGCAAATGTAACTTCTATTTCGTTGACAGCCGGAGATTGGGATGTCCGTGGTCAGGTTGATTATCGTGCAGGAGCAACTACTAGTATTACAATCTTAAAACAAGGAATTAGCACTACGTCTGCAACTTTAGGAGCGCAAGATACATTTACTGCTAATGTATTTGCAGCCGTTGTTCCAACTGCGTCAAATGACATTGGCAATACATTTAGACAACAACGAATTTCACTTGCATCAACCACAACTATTTACCTTGTATCAAACGCAACATTTACTAGTACGCTTTCTGCCTATGGAACTATTACGGCGCGAAGAGTGCGATAGAAACCATACAAAATTATGCCATACACAACCAAAGCAAATATCCCAGAAGGGTTTACTGATCTCAGTGAGAAGTTAGAACCTTATGAATCCCCAGTAATGGATGCCGTTGAACAAGATCAAAAAGAGCGCGTTCACTACCCTTCCCTATACTTCCAGAATGCTGAAGCATTAAAGAGTCTTCCAAAGGAAGGAACTGCCGTAATTCACTTCAAGAAAGTAATGGAGAAGACAGTTACGCAAGAAATTAACGGAAAGTCTGAAACCAAACATTGCGTTGAGTTGCAAATCAATGGTATTAAGGCAGGAGAAGCTAATGAGTCATCTAATGAATCAAACAAACCTGACGATGACGATGCCATCGAAAAAGGGCTAGAAGCTGCATCACAATCCTCAACCGACAAAGACTAATACTATGGCTAACGACAAAACAATGCCCCCCAGCGAACAACTTGATCCCGCTTCCTCTGGAGCAGGCCCAGCACCATCCGCAGACATGGCTCCTTCCGGCCCTGAGATGCCCCCACAAGGCGGCGGAGACGGATCGGTAATGGTAACCATGAAAAAGGACGCTTTTGACGCTATTCACGCCATTGTGCAACAACTTGCAAGCGGACTTGACCAACTCAAGCAGGGTGTTGAGCAGCAGGCATCTGGCGCAGGATCACCACCAGCCGAAATGTCCCCACAAGCCCCCGAAGGTGGCGCAGGCGGCGGTGCTAGTAGCGACGATGAATTCCTAAAGGGTCTTGCCCAAGAGGGTAGCCAAAAATAACTAAAACTAGATGTTCGTCAGCGAGATAATTGACGAAGCCTCTGAAATTCTTGGAACTACTGATCAACCCAAGATTTTCAGAAAGCTAACGGAGGCTATTCAGACTCTTATGGAGTCTGGACACTACTTCCATATCAATAACGAGGTAGATGTCTGCACTGGTTGGGATAATCAGACAGTAACGCTCCCTCGCGGCATTGAAGTGCCTCTCGCAGTCAACGTCGATGGCTCTCCTACTTATTTTAGGAGTCGCCTGTTTCAGTACAACGTCAACAAAGGTGGAGTTTATAGCGGAGTTAATTGGGCATGGGATGATCGCGGATTCGTTAGCACGATCATGGACATCCGCCAGCCATCTCAGCTAATTGCGGTTGCCGAACATGAGGCAGATGCAGGAGTTCAGCTTCGCGTCATTGGAACAGACGGCAATAATAGGGAGTTACGGACACAGCTTCCTAATGGAACTGGAGTTGATGGCGTTCTTGTAGGTGTTCACGCAAAATCTGATTTCCCATACGGAACCATCGAGCCAGATGGTGTTACTCTACAGACACAATCGGCAAAGGTTTCACCAATAACTAAGTTTATTTCCGCAACAGCTCACCAGTTTGTTTCTGGTCAATCTGCCGTTCTGAGCCTTGGATCTGGAATTACAAACAGCATTCTAATTGCAGGACAGACGTATTACATTGGATCAGATGATGCCAATACCATTCAGCTTTACCAGACAGAGTTAGACGCAGAGTCTGGTAACAATCCGATTTCGCTTCAGAGCATAGTTAACCCATCTTTAGGCACAGTTACCCTAACCGACAAAAGGCCAATAAACCTGCTCACTTGCGTCCAACTTCAGTCAACTCCAACTATTACAATTGGATCTCCAAATGAAGTGACGTTTTCCGTTGGATCTGGAGCCGGATTTGCTTCAGCCCTCCCATCACCACTGGCGGAAAACACAACGTATTTTGCACAGAGCTTGGATGCCACTGACCTTCAAATATATGGCTCTATTTCAGACGCTCAAGCGAACAGCAATCCTGTTCTTCTTTCTGGAAACAGCGGACAATTCAATGTTGATATTCGCAACGCAATTGCACCAGTAACGATTCTTAAATTCCCAGTTCCTCACTATTTTCAGACTGGCGATCAGGTTCAGGCATATACCGCTGGTGGAACACTTCCGCAACCACTTATTCAGGGACAGAATTACTTTGTATATGTGATTAGTTCTACTTCTGTATCAATACATACAAATGCTAATGACGCATTTGCTGGGACTAATCCAATTATACTTATTACGTCAGGATCTGGAAATAATTCGATTGTGAAGCTAATCAACGCAACGGTGAACATTGGTGCTACAAGCAACATTACGGCAAGTGGATTTAATTTGATCACTCCTGCTGGATCTGGTGCTTCTGCTACTGGAGTTTCCGTTGGTGCTGTTACAAGTGTTTCTGGAAGCGGAGGAACTGGGTACACAGCCGGACAAGTTCCATCAGTTACATTTAGTTCTCCTCCAACACCACCAACTGGAACAACGCAAGAGACTAGAACGGCTCAGGGATACGCAATAATGATCTTGGCTTCTGGAAGCACAACTAATTATGTAGTTGGATCAATTGTAATTACGGATGGCGGACTTGGATATATTAACCCTCCATCAGTAACTCTATCTGCAATCTCTGGAGCAACACCTCCAACTCTGACTGCAACGATTACAAAATCTTTCGTTTCATATTTTAATATTGTCTCTGGTGGTTCTGGATATACAACACCTCCTCAAGTTGTAGTAAGTGGCGGCGGAGGAAGCGGTGCTACAGCCATTGCAACCGTTGCCAATGGACAGGTTACAAGCATTAAGGTTGTTACTGAGGGAACTGGATACACATCCAATCCTTCCGTAAATATTACTGCATCCACTGGAGTGTTTGTTGAGTTCGCAAGCACTGGAACGCTTCCATCTCCCCTTAAATCTGGAACTGCATATAGGGCAGAGCCTCCATTAAATGCTAATGGCACATTTACTATTAAGGATGCATCATTCAACCCCATAACAATTACTGATGGCGGGTCAGGAACATTCTACCTGCAACTCAGTAGGACATTCTCTGTTGGTTTCAATAACCTCTGGACTGGAAATTTCAACGGAGTTGCAAACGGATCTTTGGTTTACCTTTCATCAGATTATCTTTTCCCGACAATAAGCCCATCTGCTACGTCCGCATATATTGAAAAAATAGCTGGATCAAATACACTGGCAAAACTCTATAGCGCATTACCATCTTGGGGTTCTGGAATCACTTTCCCAATAACTACAGGAAGTCCATCTTCTGCAATTAAGATAACAAGCGGAGGAAGGGGATATACGGCAGCACCAATAGTTTCTTTTGTTGGTGGAAGTGGAACATATACTACTCCTCCAACTGCTAATCTGGATTACCAAGTAACTTCATACACTATAACAAATGGTGGAGCTGGATATGTTACACCTCCTAAAATTACAATTTCTGGAGGTGGTGGAAGTGGTGCAACTGCTAGTGCATTTATTACTGGTGGCGTTGTAACTTCTGTTCAGATTCAATCGCAGGGAACTGGATATACTTCTGGAGGAACATTATCTGTTGCCGTTGATGCTCCTCCATCTGGAGGCACACAGGCAGTCATAGCATTTGCAATTACTGGAGTAGTCGCATCGGTAAATGTAACTGATGGAGGGACTGGGTATTCAACTCTTCCAAATGTCGTATTTACTAATGCATCTGGAGATACTACTGGTTTTGGTGCTTCTGCTTACATCCAAGATAGTGCAATCAACGTGGTTACACTTGGATCTGGTCAGTCCTACTATGGCATTAGGTTCGCGGCCTATGCAAAGGCATACCAAGCTACTTCTGGTGGTGGAAGCCTTCTAACTCCAAGTTCAATTCAGTATCTATCACAGGGTGCTGGAGTAACATTTACAACAAGTGCAACCAATGGAACGGATGGGTTGCCTGCTCCCCTTTCAGCGTCCACAACATATTCAGTACAAGTTACTGGAAATAATGTAACGCTACTTGATCCTGCCAATAACCCAGTAATTTTTGCCTCTGGCGGAATACCTACGCTGTCTACTGGTCAGCTATTTATGAATATTGTTAGGCAGTTTACAGCATCGCCTTCAACATCGCTTGTATGCACAAATTCAACTTTTGAGACGGGCCAGCAAATCACAGTGCGTGCAAATACTGGTGATAGCTTGCCTAACGGACTGCTTTCGTCGGCTCAATCAACTACAAACGTAATTGGTACAACATCTCAGTATTCAGCAAACCTAAGCCTTAATAGCACAACAGCATTAAGCGTTGGAATGACAATCTCAGGACAGGGAATACCAGTTAATACAACGATTACAGCAATTGTAGACGCATATAACGTGACAATGAGCGGTGCGGCAAATCTTACTGCCGTAAATTCTACTTACAGCTTCTCATTCTACTATTACGTTGGATTCAATGGCGGATATGTCCAGCCAGCGAATCAGAACACCTTTAATGTATACAATTCCTACAACAATGCCGTTGCTGGAACTTCCACTGGCCTTGTTTCAATCTATTCTACTGGTGATACTGTCCAAAGTAGCTTCTTTGTTGATTCAATATTGCCACCTACTCTTGTTAAGAGCATTCTGCACATTGAGAAGCCTATAACTGTAGGTTACGTCAGCTTGTACGCATATGATTACGGACGTAGCAACGACATGGCATTAGTTGGTCAGTATCACCCTTCTGAGACAAACCCTAAGTATCGCCGCATCAGGATTGGAAAGCCATGTGCATGGGTCAGGATCATTTACAGGATGGCTCACCCTACGATCACTAGCGTTTACGATTACATTCCAGTAGAGAACACTCGCGCAATTATGGCGGCAGTTCACGCTGTAGACCTAGAGGACAAGGATTTCGAGGAGCAAAGCAACAAATATTGGGCAAAGGCACTTGCATATCTTCGTAACCAACATGAAAGCATGACTGGTCACGCAATGGAGCCAATCCAAGTCAATGGATTGACTTACGGCGACATGACAGATCCTGTAATTGATTCTATCTACGGTGATATTGTCGGATAATGAAAAGCCCAAATATCACTTCCGGCAGGCAAACTAAGTCTACGGCATCGTGGATTCATGGAGTAAACTCTGTTAGAAACCCTTGGACTCTTCCAGAGGATCAATTCAAATGGGGAGTTAACGTAAACTGCCGTGGTGGATTAGTACAGACACGCAATGGATTTAAGATGCGTCTTTCTTTGCCCAAGGGTAATTTTCAGGGAGGAATTATCTTTAACGCAAATAAGCAGTACCAAAACGCCAACACAGTAACAAATCTTTCTGGCGTTACTATTAGCAACGAAGCATCGGTATACGATGTAAACGGAAATCCTGTTGTGGCATCAGATATTCCATACGCATTATTCTGCGTTGATGGGAAAGTATACTATTCTCCATTCCCTTTGACTCAGCCTGATAATTGGGATTCTTACTTGCTTCAAAATATTCAACTCGATCCAAACATTAAGAAAGTAAACTTTGTCATTGGAACTCAGACTGCAACTATTGACAATAATACTAATAGCACGGTCGTTCCATCACATCGCATTGTGATCATCCAAGATGGAATCAATCCGGCTGGATACTGGGACGGATCAGATAGGACTGGTCAAGTATCTAGTGATATGCCAATCGGCTATTGGATGGCATTCTCTGGCAATAGGCTATGGGTAGCAACAGGGAACATTATTGCGGCATCTGATCTAGCAAATCCTCTAGGATGGGCAGAACGAAACGAAGGAGCAGGTCGCGGAGATTTTAGTGTTGCAAGGCCAGTTACAGGAATGCGCGATTACGTTGGTCAAAACAACGATACAAAGCTGTATGTGTTCACCAACCAGTCAACGTATTCCCTTTCAAGTGGAGTACTTGATCGCGCACAATGGCCTAATACTCCAAACTTCCAAGCTACATTGTACCCTACAATTGGATGCGTGGCAGGAGACAGCATAGCATTCCAAGCAGGAATGATGTGGTGGTACTCTCAGGGCGGATTAGTCAGCGTTGACGTTGCGGCGGCTTCATATTTATCTAGTCAGGTTCTTTTTAAAGATATTGAGATGGCAAAGGCCAAGCGTCTCATGGCATCAGATGTCAGCGGTATTTGTGCGGTAGCATTTGAGAATTATTTGCTTTATTCGATCCCATACCTAGAGCCTACAAATAGTGTAACGATGGTATTGGATTACGCATCTGCATCGGAGTGGAACCAGTCGAAATCTCCTGCATGGAACGGTGTGTGGACAGGGATACGCCCTATTGTATGGTCAAGTAACGTAATTGATAGTCAGACTCGCGTATTTGCATTCTCGGTTGATTATGCCAGCACATCTGACGGATCTTTCAACCATATCTGGGAAGCATTCATGCCAGAAAGATACGATACCTATTTGCAAATCAATCAAGGCGGAAGGACTGAGGAAAGAGTGAATCGGATTTACTGCCAAATGGAAACGGGCCTTCTAGGTGATGCGATGGACATGAAGCAGATGGTTTATGGAGAGCTTGATTGTTCTCAGATAGCCGGAACTGTTGACGTTAAAGTTTCATACAGGGGAACTAGGGGGTCTTACTCAGAAATCCTCAATACGAGGCTCCTAGCCGCAACTGAGGGGTATCAGTACAACACAAGCAACTATGCAAAGCAAATAGACCAATTGGGGATACTTCAGACTCAAGCAAGAAGGCTTGTTACTGAAAATGTCTCTAGGTCAGGTGGAAAATCTTGCGAATCAAATTACACTTACGATGTGGACAAGTGTTTTAGCTTCTTAACTGAGTGGTGTGGAGCAATGGCGATTGATTCAATACGGATGTTCTTAGATCCTTGGCCTGATACTTCCGTTGGAAAGCCAAGCTACAACGAAACGCAATATTGTGTCGTTGCAGAAAATGGATCTAGCGAGTTAATTGACATAAACCTTGCCCCTGTAGAAGTAGCAGCCAATGCGCTCAATTCATGGTCTAGCACACAAACAAGAACCGTCACATATAGAGGATGCTCTCCGGCAGTATCGGTAACTGCGACCGCTTCATACGTCAGTTACACATCATTGCTTGACGCTCAGACTCAAGCTGGAAATCTAGCATCTCAAGAGGCCCAAAACTCTGTAAACAACTACAGAGCTACCCACAATTGCTAAGATGCCATCTATTATTACAGCCAGCCAGCCGATTAGCGTATTTCCAAATCTGTACATTAGCCCATATGGAAATGATGGAGTAATTCCGTTGTATTCTAGCATTCCGATTTCTTATCAAACATCTGGAGAGTGCCTTCCTTGCGTATTGTGTGGAAATTCAGTAATTCGCCAGCAAGTTGTTTCTCAAGAGGCTCAAAACCTACAACCAACGCTTGCTAATGGTGTTCAGATTGCTATAGGTGTTTAATCCATGAGATCATCCATTAATTACAAATACATCGCGCCAAACACACAGGAATTTCAACAACTACAGACATTTGCTAAGTCGTTTGATCATGAGATTACGCCACATCCCAACATCAGCGTTTACGCGCACTATCGGGATGATATTTGCTTCGGATACAGCGATCATGTGTTTGTTCCAACTATTTATCCGGCTTTTCATCCGGCATTAACTAGGCCAAGGGACGTTATTCAAGTTATGAACGATTGGAGAACACACACACAGCTTTCTGGCAAAGTTAGCTATATTGGTGTTCCAATTGAAACAGACACTCACCGAATGAACTTCCCAGAGGACACAATGAATAAGTTAGGACTTGTCAGATTGAAAAGAGAGATCTACTCTCCAGCTTAATTATGGGCGGCTCAAATCCACAACCTTCTCAGTATATTCCCAAACCAAATGATGATCTGGCTATTGCCCAGATGTCCAATCAATCTCAGTTGGGGCAAAATGCATTACAAAACCAAGCAAAAATGCTTGAACTTGTATCTGCAATTCCTCAACAGGCTTATACCCCTGATGTGTATGGCCCTACTGGTCAATTAGTTCAGGCCAACAAGGTTGCGGCAATTAATTCGGCAAATAGCCAAAAGCTAGAGCAGGCTCAGAATCCTTACGCAGCACAGGCTAGGGAGGGTCTTCAAAAAATGGCAGCTCAAGATGTTTCTCCAAACTATTGGCAGAACACAATGAGCCAGTACGGAAAACAGACTGGACTTGTTTAATAGTATGGCTAACGAAGATTCCTCTCCTAGCTACTGGCAAAACCAGCTTAATAACTGGACTAAGACCAAGGGTCTTGAGAACTACCTTGGCTCTGGCCTGCAAGATAGCACAGTTGGACGCAGTGGTTTTTTTGATCAAGCAACAGTACAGGGACAAGCTCTTCGTGAAGCTGGAGCAAGGCAAGCACAAGGAATTATTGGTCAAGCACCAGTAGTAGGCATTAACCCGTCTTCTGGGGCAGAACAGCTTCAAGGAGCCAGCGCACAGCAGGCAAAACAAGGAGTTGCAGGAATTAATGCAGCCGTTCAAGGCGCACAGGGACAAGCTCAGTCAACTCAGGATTGGATTAACCAAATGATGGGATCTCAGGCGCAAGCAGTAAATGCCCATAATCAGAATTGGCAGAATTACCAACAGGCCATGTACACGGGGGCAGTTAATAATGCTGCATCAGATAATGCAACTCAGGGTCAAATGTGGCAGACTGGAGGTGCGCTCGCAGGAGCTGGTTTAGGCGCGGCGATAATTATTTAATGACAAACACATACACACAAACATTAATCACTAAAACAAAAGAAAAAGCGAAAAAATGGATAAATAGATGGCCTAAATCGGCTGTCTTATGGAGTGGAGGCAAGGACTCTACCGCATTGCTTCATTTTCTTAAATTTGAGTGTGACATTCATCTTCCTGTAGTTCAATTCAGAGAACCAGCATTTCGCGAGCGTTACGCATATAGCGATAGGTTAATAAAAGAATGGGATCTTGAGATGCATGAGTATCCGCCAACTAGGATAGCAATATCGGACGGGCCAGATGTCAATACTGGAGAAATGAGGTTTGATCTATTGAAATACCAGCAATGGGGGAGCAAATGCATCGTGCTTTCTTTAGGAACAGAGCGTCCAATAGGCGATGAGAAGTATTTGTGTGGAGTTGATTTTTTAGGAAGGCCAACGGGAGCATTTAATTGGCCTTGGCAGTCGGTTTTCATAGGAACCAAGCAAGGAGACACAGATCCAATAAAAGGACACGTTCCCATGTCTCAAGACATCCGTTATGCGGAAGGATCTCCAATTAGCCTGTATCTAATGCGAGATTGGGACGACGACCAGATATATGCATGGCTCGTTGACAACGGAGTATCCCCAGACATGGATAGGTACGAGTGCATTGAAGGGGTATGGGATCATAAGAGGGACAAAAGCAAAAATGCTGATTATATTCCAACTTGTCTTAATTGCATCGACAGACATACGGTAGGACAGCCTGCGTATTGCCCAAAACTAAAGGCAACAATTAGCAATATGTCGCATCTAGCACCGTATGAGGACATTGTCATCCCAGACCTTGGGTTTAAACCTGTATGGAACAAATAATATGATACATGAATTCAAAACCCCAATAGATGTCGTAACGCCACTTGGTGATGGGTATTTATTTTATGTTCAAAGTGGAGGAAATTGGGGAAATGACATATTTACTGTAATATTAAGAAAGGGCGGCATAGTTAGGCATTT
>Ga0209084_1002204_pt1 | contig 15421 bp, 10 predicted proteins | sample C_130820_MF_Meta_FD_187309 | JGI IMG/M metagenome (GOLD analysis project Ga0209084, IMG submission 187309) | Freshwater microbial communities from Lake Croche, Canada to study carbon cycling - C_130820_MF_MetaG (SPAdes) (version 2) | ecosystem: Environmental > Aquatic > Freshwater > Lake... | reverse complement strand
CGTAACGATTACCGTGAAGCTCATCGCCCCGATCGCCATGGAAGAAGGTTTACGTTTCGCAATCCGCGAAGGTGGCCGTACCGTTGGCGCTGGTGTAGTGGCAAAGATTTTGGCTTAAGGTTTGATTAATTGAAAAATAGGGGCGTAGCTCAATTGGCAGAGCGTTGGTCTCCAAAACCAAAGGTTGGGGGTTCGATGCCCTCCGCCCCTGCCACACGTTTGAACTGAAATTACATGTCACAACAGTCGCTTAGTCATCACGAATCTAAATCTGCTTGGGTTACTTTCCTTGCGGTAGGTATCGTTATTGCTGCTTTAGTTTTGTATTACATCCTCATTGATCAATCAATTTGGGTGCGTTTAGCAATTTTGTTTGGCGGTATTGCATTGGCAGTAGGTATTGTTGCCATCTCCCCAGAGGGCAAGCGTTTCATTGTTTATGCAAGAGAGTCTTGGTATGAGGTCAAAAAAGTAGTTTGGCCAACTCGCAAAGAGGCAACCCAAATGACTCTAGTTGTTTTTGGCTTTGTCCTAATCATGTCGCTATTTTTATGGTTTGCAGACAAATTAATTGAATGGTTAGTTTTTTCAGTCCTATTGGGCTGGAAGTGAGTAAAAAATGATTGATGCAGAATTAGCCACCAACCCCCAAGCCACTGGCAATATGCGCTGGTACGTGATACACGCCTACTCTGGCATGGAAAAAAGCGTAAAAAAAGGCTTGGAAGAGCGTATTGCCCAATCCGGCATGGCCGATAAATTTGGCCGTATATTGGTGCCCTCAGAAGAGGTTGTGGAGATTAAGGCAGGGCAAAAGTCCGTTTCAGAACGGCGTTTTTTTCCCGGCTATGTGCTTATTGAGATGGAAATGACCGATGAAAGCTGGCATTTGGTCAAAAATACCCCCAAAGTTACTGGTTTTGTCGGCGGAGTGCGCAATCGCCCCTCCCCCATTTCTACTGCCGAAGTCAGCAAAATCATGGATCAAATGCAGGCCGGGGTTGATAAACCCAAGCCGAAGACCTTATTTGAGGTTGGCGAAATGGTTCGGGTTAAAGAAGGCCCATTTACCGACTTTAATGGCAATGTCGAAGAAGTGAACTACGAGAAGTCGCGTTTACGCGTTTCTGTTACAATCTTTGGTCGCGGTACGCCAGTTGAGCTCGAGTTTGGCCAAGTGGAAAAAATGTAATTTGTATTAGTTTGTCGTATTTGCAGTAACCGAGGAGCCGATCCAGCATTGCCAAATCTGGTGAAGCGTCTACTCAACGGCGGCTTTGTATTCTATTAATGAACGCACGGCGCGCTTTTTAGGAGTAATTAATGGCAAAGAAAATTATTGGTTTTATTAAACTGCAGATTCCTGCAGGAAAAGCCAACCCATCACCCCCCGTTGGACCAGCTTTAGGTCAGCGCGGCCTCAATATTATGGAATTTTGTAAGGCGTTTAATGCTCAAACTCAGAGCATGGAACCTGGCTTACCTATTCCCGTAGTTATTACTGCGTTTGCAGACAAGAGCTTCACGTTTGTGATGAAGACTCCGCCGGCTTCAATCTTGATTAAGAAAGCGGCCAAAATTGAAAAAGGTTCGCCGCGTCCGCATACCGATAAGGTGGGGAAAATAACCCGAGCACAAGCTGAAGAAATTGCGAAAACAAAAATGCCAGATCTTACTGCTGCCGATATGGACGCTGCCGTGCGCACGATCGCAGGTAGCGCTCGCTCCATGGGCATTACGGTAGAGGGCCTCTAACATGACAAAATTATCTAAACGCACTAAAGTCATTCAAGCCAAAGTAGACCGTAATAAGTTTTACTCCTTAGATGACGCGCTCAACTTAGTTAAAGAGTGTGCTACTGCAAAATTCGATGAATCGATTGACGTTGCTGTGCAGTTGGGCATTGATGCTAAAAAATCTGACCAAGTGGTTCGCGGCGCAGTGGTATTGCCCGCAGGTACTGGCAAGCATGTACGAGTAGCGGTTTTTGCCCAGGGCGAGAAAGCTGAACAAGCCAAAGCAGCTGGCGCAGAAATTGTTGGCATGGAAGATTTGGCTGAGCAAATTAAGGGCGGAAAAATCGATTTCGATATTTTGATTGCTTCGCCAGACACCATGAAAATTGTTGGTACCTTGGGCCAAGTGTTGGGCCCACGCGGTTTAATGCCAAATCCTAAAGTTGGAACGGTGACGCCAGATGTAGCGACTGCAGTTAAAAATGCTAAAGCAGGTCAAGTGCAATTTCGCGTCGATAAGTCCGGCATCGTGCATGCAAGTATTGGCCGTCGTTCGTTTGAGCCAACCGCACTAAAGAATAATTTGCTCGCATTGCTTGAGGCCTTAAACAAGGCGAAGCCTGCTTCAACTAAAGGTATTTATTTAAAGAAAGTCGCGGTTAGCAGCACGATGGGTGCTGGTGTACGCGTGGATCAAACTTCGTTACAAGCGGCTCAGTAAGGCGCTGGTAACAAAAAAGAACTTTGGGTCGGCACTCTGTAAGAAGAGGGTCGAACATCAAAGACCGTTGGTGGGGTAAATGGTGGTACTCATTGAAACCTTAATCATTGCAATTGCAATAACCAACGCAGATGGCGAGCCTGGAACCCATTCGTAGCAGTTTGTACGATTGATGAATCAGACGCTGGTGTATGAAGCACCCAACTGCTAGCAGTTGGTTTTTGAGGAGTTAAACCGTGCCTTTGAATGTAGAAGACAAAAAAGCGATTGTTGCTGATGTCGGCGCACAATTGGCGGCGGCTCAAACGGTTGTGTTGGCTGAATATCGGGGTATTCCCGTTGGCGAGCTGACGACATTGCGTGCAAACGCGCGTGCCCAAGGTGTTTATTTGCGTGTTCTAAAAAATACGTTGGCGCGTCGTGCTGCACAAGGAACCCAATTTGAGCCTTTAGCCGATTCGATGGTTGGACCCTTGATTTATGGCATTTCTGTTGACCCTATTGCATCTGCAAAGGTGCTGCAGCAATTTGCCAAAACTCAAGAGCATCTAGTCATTAAAGCAGGTCTGTATAACGGCAAGATGTTAGACGTCAGTGGTGTGAAAGCCTTAGCGTCAATTCCAAGTCGTGATGAATTGCTTTCTCAGTTGTTGGGAGTCATGTTGGCCCCTGTATCAGCGATGGCCCGAGTGTTGGGCGCAGTTGCTGGGCAAAAAGCCGCTGGCGCTCCCGCTCCTGCAGCTGTTCCAGTTGCCGCAGTAGCAGATGCAGTGCCCGCTGAGGTTATCGCCGAAGCAGCACCCGCTGTCGAAGTAGCAGCCGACCAATCCAATGTTGAACCCCCCGCTGCTGAATAAGCGCCGGATTAATTATTTAAGTATTAGGAGCTAAAAAATGGCAATTACCAAAGAAGAAATTATTGAAGCAGTAGGCAACATGTCGGTAATGGATCTGAATGATCTAGTGAAGGCATTTGAAGAGAAGTTTGGCGTATCAGCTGCAGCAATGGCTGTTGCTGGCCCAGCTGGCGGTGGCGGTGGCGCTGCTGCTGCCGAAGAGCAAACCGAATTTACGGTTAATCTGCTTGAGGTTGGTGGTAACAAAGTTGCTGTGATTAAAGCGGTTCGTGAAATCACAGCACTTGGCCTTAAAGAAGCAAAAGACTTAGTCGATGGTGCACCCAAGCCAATTAAAGAAGGCGTCGACAAGAAATCTGCTGAGGAAGCCAAGAAGAAACTTGAAGAAGCCGGCGCTAAAGCCGAAATTAAGTAATTTAAAAAAAGCCATGGCTCTGCATTGCAGGGCTTTGGCTATTTTGGTTTGACTTTTTAGAGGTCAAACCCGATTTCATTGTTTGAATTGAAATCGGGTTTGCCTTCTGATACGACTGCAGAAGACAAGTTTGGTCGGGCACTAAATCGTTACGGTTTAGTGTTGTCCGCCAGTGGTTGGTAGAGGCCAACCGCCAAATCTTTGCTCAGTCGCTGAATTCGGAGATGAAATGAACTATAGCTTCACCGAACGTAAGCGTATACGCAAAAGTTTTGCTAAACGCGTTAATAATCACCAGGTTCCTTACCTGATTGCAACCCAGCTTGAGTCCTATGCAAAATTTTTGCAGGCCGAAAAACCGGCCATGTCTCGCATTAATGAGGGCTTACAGGCAGCCTTTACTTCAGCGTTTCCCATTGTGTCAAACAATGGCTATGCACGCATGGAGTATGTGTCATATCAGTTATCGCAACCCCCGTTTGACGTAAAAGAATGTCAACAACGTGGTTACACCTATCACTCTGCCTTACGCGCTAAGGTGCGTTTGATCATCTATGATCGCGAAGCGCCAACAAAGGTTAAGGAAGTAAAAGAGAGCGAAGTATATATGGGCGAGATTCCGCTCATGACCCAAAATGGCTCTTTTGTGATCAACGGTACCGAGCGTGTGATTGTTTCGCAGTTGCACCGTTCACCAGGCGTATTCTTTGAGCACGACAAAGGCAAAACGCACAGTTCCGGCAAATTGCTGTTCTCTGCCCGAATTATTCCTTACCGTGGTTCATGGCTCGATTTCGAGTTTGATCCTAAAGATATTTTGTATTTCCGCGTTGACCGTCGTCGCAAGATGCCAGTAACTATTTTGCTCAAGGCAATTGGTTTAAGCAACGAGCAGATTTTGGCCAATTTCTTTAATTTTGATCACTTCACCTTAAGCCCTAATGGCGCCTCAATGGAATTTGTGCCACAACGTTTGCGTGGTCAATTAGCCAACTTTGATATCTTGGATAAAAATGGTGAAGTTGTTATTCAGAAAGACAAGCGCATTAATGCTAAACACATTCGTGATCTTGAGGCTGCAAAAACAAAACATATTGTTGTGCCAGATGATTATTTAATTGGCCGAGTAGTGGCAAAAAATATTGTTGATCCAGAGTCGGGTGAAATCCTTGCTTATGCCAACGATGAAATTACCGATGAATTATTAGCCACATTACGTGACGCCGGCATTAAGCAACTAGAAACAATTTATACCAATGATTTAGATTGTGGTGCTTACATCTCGCAAACATTGCGAGCCGATGAAACAGCTGATCAAACTGCTGCGCGTATTGCCATTTATCGAATGATGCGTCCTGGTGAGCCACCCACAGAAGATGCTGTTGAGGCTTTATTCCAACGCTTGTTTTATAGCGAAGACTCCTACGATTTATCCCGCGTCGGACGCATGAAGGTGAATAGCCGCTTGGGTCGTCCAGAAATGGAAGGCGCCATGGTTTTATCCAACGAGGACATTCTCGACACCATTAAGTGTTTAGTTGACCTACGCAATGGTAAAGGCGAGGTGGACGATATTGATCACCTAGGTAATCGTCGTGTACGTTGTGTTGGCGAGTTAGCAGAGAATCAATTCCGCGCTGGTTTATCGCGAGTAGAGCGTGCAGTTAAAGAGCGCTTAGGCCAAGCTGAAACTGAAAACTTGATGCCGCACGATTTAATTAATAGCAAGCCAATTTCGTCAGCGATTCGTGAGTTCTTTGGCTCATCACAACTGTCGCAATTTATGGACCAAACCAACCCGCTGTCAGAAATTACCCATAAGCGACGTATTTCTGCTTTGGGACCTGGCGGTTTAACGCGCGAACGTGCTGGTTTTGAAGTGCGTGACGTACATCCAACACACTACGGTCGAGTTTGCCCAATTGAAACCCCAGAGGGGCCGAACATTGGACTGATTAATTCCCTCGCTTTATTTGCGCGCTTAAACGAGCATGGTTTCTTAGAAACCCCCTATCGTAAAGTGAACAACGGCAAGGTAACCGATGAGGTGATGTATTTATCGGCTATCGAAGAAGCGAAGTATGTTATTGCTCAGGCGAATGCCACGATCGATAAGAATGGGAAATTAGCCGATGAATTAGTTTCCGCACGTCAGGCTGGTGAAACGTTAATGCTTAACCCAGATCGGGTTGACTTTATTGACGTCGCTCCAAGCCAAATCGTTTCCGCGGCTGCTTCATTGGTGCCCTTCCTTGAGCATGATGATGCTAATCGTGCCTTGATGGGTGCGAACATGCAACGTCAAGCCGTGCCTTGTTTACGTCCTGATAAACCATTGGTAGGTACTGGTCTAGAGCGTATTGTGGCAGTTGACTCGGGCACTGTCGTATTAGCGATGCGTGGCGGTTTAGTTGACTATGTTGATGCCAATCGAATTGTGATTCGCGTAAATGATGATGAAACTGCAGCTGGTGAAGTTGGTGTAGATATTTATAACCTCACCAAATACACTCGCTCCAATCAAAATACGAATATTAATCAGCGTCCTATCGTGCAGGTTGGCGATCAGGTTGCCCGTGGCGACGTGGTTGCTGATGGCGCTTCAACTGATTTAGGTGAGCTGGCGTTAGGCCAAAATATGACCGTGGCATTTATGCCTTGGAATGGCTATAACTTCGAAGATTCGATCTTAATTTCTGAACGCGTTGTAGCCGAGGATCGCTATACCTCAATTCATATTGAGGAGTTATCGGTCGTAGCCCGTGATACCAAATTAGGCTCGGAAGAAATCACCCGTGATATTTCTAATTTAGCAGAGTCGCAATTATCTCGCTTGGACGAGAGTGGCATTGTTTACATTGGCGCTGAAGTTGAAGCAGGCGATGTGTTGGTAGGCAAGGTAACGCCAAAAGGCGAAACTACGCTGACCCCTGAAGAAAAGCTTTTACGGGCAATCTTTGGTGAAAAAGCATCCGATGTAAAAGATACTTCTTTGCGTGTGCCCTCCGGCATGATTGGTACCGTTATCGATGTGCAAGTCTTTACCCGCGAAGGCATTGAACGTGATGCCCGCGCGCAAGCCATTATTCAAGAAGAGCTACAACGTTATCGGCTCGACTTAAATGATCAATTGCGTATTGTTGAGGGTGATGCATTTAGCCGTCTAGAGAAATTGCTCATGAATAAGGTCGCTAATGGCGGTCCGAAAAAATTGGCTAAGGGTAGCAAAATTACCCAAGAGTATTTGACTGACTTAGACAAATACCATTGGTTTGATATTCGCCCAGCAGATGATGATGTCGCTACGCAAGTAGAAGCGATTAAATCTTCTATTGAAGCCAAGCGTAAGCAATTTGATGATGCGTTTGAGGTAAAGAAGACCAAGCTGACTCAAGGCGATGACTTGCAACCAGGCGTAACCAAAATGGTGAAAGTCTATTTAGCTGTGAAGCGCCGCTTACAGCCTGGCGACAAAATGGCTGGCCGTCACGGTAACAAAGGTGTGGTTTCTAAAATTGCACCTGCTGAAGATATGCCATTTATGGCTGATGGTCGTCCAGTTGATATCGTGCTTAATCCTTTAGGCGTTCCCTCACGTATGAATGTGGGTCAAATTTTAGAGACCCACTTAGGGTGGGCTGCCCAAGGCATTGGTAAGCGAATTGATAGCATGATTAAAGACCATGTGAAGCAGGCCGAAATGCGCAAGTTCTTGAAGCAGTTGTATAACGAAACTGGACGCGTTGAGGATATCGATAGCTTTACTGATGAGCAAGTCAATATGCTGGCTGAAAATTTGCGTCAAGGTTTGCCATTCGCGACGCCCGTGTTTGACGGGGCTACCGAAGTAGAAATTGGCAAGATGCTTGATTTAGCTTATCCAGAAGAAGTTGCTGCTGCCCTCAAAATGACGCCATCACGGCAACAAATGATTTTGTGTGATGGTCGAACCGGCGATCAATTTGAGCGTCCGGTCACAGTTGGCGTAATGCACGTCTTGAAACTCCACCATTTGGTCGATGACAAGATGCATGCACGATCTACTGGGCCGTACTCGCTGGTAACTCAGCAGCCATTGGGTGGTAAAGCCCAGTTTGGTGGTCAGCGCTTTGGTGAAATGGAAGTCTGGGCGTTAGAGGCTTATGGTGCAGCTTATGTATTACAAGAAATGCTCACCGTGAAGTCAGATGACGTTACCGGCCGAACCAAAGTGTATGAAAACATCGTCAAAGGCGAGCATACGATTGATGCGGGCATGCCCGAATCATTCAATGTGCTGGTAAAAGAAATCCGTTCGTTGGGTATTGACATTGACATGGAGCGTAACTGATATGAAAGCATTGCTCGATCTATTTAAGCAAACACAGGGCGAAGAGCAGTTTGATGTCATTAAAATTGGCCTCGCTTCCCCCGAAAAAATTCGTTCATGGTCATTTGGCGAAGTGCGCAAGCCAGAAACGATTAACTATCGTACTTTTAAGCCTGAGCGCGACGGTTTGTTTTGTGCCAAGATTTTTGGCCCAACCAAAGACTATGAGTGCTTATGTGGCAAATACAAGCGGCTGAAATTCCGTGGCGTTATTTGCGAAAAATGTGGTGTTGAAGTCACTTTGGCTAAAGTGCGTCGTGAGCGCATGGGTCATATTGAGTTAGCTGCACCCGTTGCCCATATTTGGTTTTTAAAATCATTGCCATCCCGTTTGGGCATGGTGCTCGATATGACTTTGCGTGATATCGAGCGGGTACTCTACTTTGAAGCTTATGTTGTGGTTGATGCGGGCTTAACTCCTGAGGGAGCGATGAAGCGCGGCCAAATTATGTCGGAAGAAGAGTACAACGCGAAGCTTGAAGAATTCGGTGATGGTGCGTTTACGGCCATTATGGGGGCTGAAGGCATTCGTGATCTACTGCGCTCAATCGATATTAATCGTGAGGTTGAAACTATCCGTGCCGATTTAAAGGCAACCGGTAGCGATGCCAAGATTAAGAAGTATGCAAAACGTTTGAAGGTGTTAGAGGCATTCCAGAGCTCAGGAATTAAGCCTGACTGGATGATCATGGAAGTGTTGCCAGTACTACCGCCCGAGCTACGCCCCTTGGTGCCCTTGGACGGCGGTCGTTTTGCAACCTCTGATTTGAATGATCTTTATCGCCGAGTTATTAATCGTAATAATCGCTTAAAGCGTTTACTCGAGTTACGCGCGCCTGAAATTATTGTGCGTAATGAAAAACGCATGCTACAAGAAGCGGTTGATTCATTACTTGATAACGGTCGTCGTGGTAAGGCTATGACTGGCGCCAATAAGCGCCCTCTCAAGTCTTTGGCTGAAATGATTAAAGGTAAGAGTGGTCGTTTCCGGCAAAACTTGTTAGGTAAGCGCGTTGACTATTCTGGCCGCTCAGTTATCGTGGTTGGCCCAACGTTGAAATTGCATCAGTGTGGTTTGCCAAAATTAATGGCCTTGGAATTATTTAAGCCATTTATTTTTAATAAGCTCGAGACCTTAGGTATTGCAACCACGATTAAGGCTGCAAAAAAAGAAGTTGAGAGTCAAACACCAATCGTTTGGGACATTCTCGAAGAAGTGATTCGCGAACATCCGATTATGTTGAACCGTGCACCAACGTTGCATCGTCTCGGTATTCAGGCTTTTGAGCCGATGCTGATTGAAGGTAAAGCGATTCAGTTACACCCCTTGGTTTGCGCGGCATTTAATGCCGACTTTGACGGCGATCAAATGGCGGTGCACGTGCCTTTGTCACTCGAAGCGCAAATGGAAGCACGCACTCTCATGTTGGCTTCGAACAATGTCTTGTTCCCAGCGAACGGCGAGCCTTCGATCGTGCCGTCGCAAGACGTTGTTTTGGGCTTGTATTACGCGACCCGCGACAAGATTAACGGCAAAGGTGAAGGCATGGTTTTTGCCAATATCACTGAAGTTGTTCGGGCTTATGAAGCTGGTGTAGTTGAGCTAGCCTCCCGTGTTGCAGTGCGTATTACCGAGTTTGATATTGTTGATAAGAAAGCAGAAGGCGATGCCCGTTTTGCTGAGAAAACAACGATTTATCAAACCTCTGTTGGCCGCGCAATTTTGTCAGAAATTTTACCTAAGGGCATGGCCTTTGAAGAGATTAACAAGCCCCTCAAGAAGAAAGAAATTTCACGGCTTATTAATACTTCATTCCGGAAGTGTGGCTTACGCGAGACGGTAATTTTTGCCGACCGACTCTTGCAATCGGGTTTCCGTTTAGCTACTAAAGCTGGTATCTCGATTGCGATTGATGACATGTTAATTCCGCATGCGAAAGAGCGCATCATTACCGATGCTTCCAATAAGGTGAAAGAGTACGACAAGCAATTTATGTCAGGCTTGGTGACCAATCAAGAGCGTTATAACAACGTGGTTGATATTTGGGGCGCGGCTGGCGATCAGGTTGGCAAAGCAATGATGGATGAGTTATCGCACGTTGAGGTTTTAGATCGCAACGGCAATAAAGCCCGTCAAGAATCATTTAATTCAATTTATATGATGGCCGATTCAGGCGCGCGTGGTTCAGCTGCGCAAATACGTCAGTTGGCTGGTATGCGTGGATTGATGGCAAAGCCTGATGGCTCAATCATCGAGACGCCAATTACGGCCAATTTCCGTGAAGGTTTGAATGTTTTGCAGTACTTCATTTCTACCCACGGTGCACGTAAAGGCTTAGCCGATACAGCGCTGAAGACCGCAAACTCGGGTTATTTAACGCGTCGTTTATGCGACGTGACCCAAGACCTAGTGGTCATTGAAGATGATTGCGGCGCCACCAGTGGCGTCACTATGAAGGCGCTAGTTGAAGGCGGAGAAATTATTGAGGCTTTACGCGATCGCATTTTAGGTCGGGTCTGCATCGACGATATTCTCAATCCGGAGACTCAGGAAGTCATCATTCCACATGACACCTTGCTTGACGAAGATCATGTAGATCAAATTGTGGCGTTAGGTATCGATGAAGTAAAAGTACGCACCGTTCTGTCTTGTTTAACCCGTTATGGTTTATGTGCAAAGTGCTATGGCCGTGACCTCGGACGGGGTGGTCTGGTTAACGTTGGTGAGGCAGTGGGCGTTATTGCTGCTCAGTCAATTGGCGAGCCTGGTACGCAGTTAACGATGCGGACGTTCCACATCGGCGGTGCTGCATCACGAGCACTAGTTGCAAGCAATGTTGAAGCAAAATCAAGCGGTACTTTGAAGTTTTCCTCATCGATGCGCATGGTTAAAAACGCTAAAGGTGAGCAATTGGCAATTTCTCGCTCAGGAGAGGCGCTCATTGTTGATGACAATGGCCGTGAGCGTGAACGTCATAAGGTTCCCTATGGCGCAACGTTAGTCTTAAAAGAAGGTGCTGCCGTTAAGGCTGGTGCTAGTTTGGCTACTTGGGATCCTTTAACTCGACCCATCATTTCTGAGTATGCGGGTATTTCGCGCTTTGATAATGTGGAAGAGGGCGTCACAGTTGCCAAGCAGGTCGATGAAGTAACTGGTCTTTCAACCTTAGTGGTAATTGATGGCAAGCGCCGGAGTGCAGCCAGCAAAGGGGTTCGTCCGGTGATTAATTTGATCGACGATCAAGGTGCAGAGGTCCTGATTACTGGTACTGATCATCCTGTGACCATCGGATTACAAGTGGGCGCTTTGATTACCGTTAAAGATGGCCAGAAGGTTGAAGTTGGCGAAGTCTTGGCACGTATTCCGATTGAATCGCAAAAGACCCGTGATATCACCGGCGGTTTGCCACGCGTTGCCGAATTATTTGAAGCACGCTCACCAAAAGATGCCGCAGTACTGGCTAAGGTCACCGGCACAGTATCTTTCGGTAAAGAAACTAAAGGCAAGCAGCGTTTGGTTATTACCGATATGGATGGCGAAGCCAATGAGTTCTTAATTGCCAAAGAGAAACAAGTGCTCGTGCATGATGGCCAAGTGGTAAACAAGGGCGAGATGATTGTGGAAGGTCCTGCTGACCCACACGATATCTTGACACTGAGAGGCGCAGAAGAGTTAGCCATTTACATTGTTGATGAGGTTCAGGATGTCTATCGTTTGCAAGGCGTGAAGATTAACGACAAGCACATTGAAGTTATCGTGCGGCAAATGTTGCGTCGTGTACAGATCTCCGATCCAGGCGATACCGGCTTCATTATGGGCGAGCAAGTTGAGCGCTCGAAGTTATATGACGCCAATGATCGGGTGATTGCTGAAGGTAAACACCCTGCTCAGTTTGAAAATGTGCTTTTGGGTATTACTAAAGCCTCTTTATCAACGGATAGCTTTATTTCGGCAGCCTCTTTCCAAGAAACAACGCGTGTTTTGACCGAGGCCGCAATTATGGGCAAAGTCGATACCTTGCGTGGTCTCAAGGAAAACGTCATTATTGGGCGCCTTATTCCAGCGGGTACCGGCTTGTCTTATCGCCGTGCACGTAAGGTTCGCGAGCAATTTGAGCGTGATCGTGCACAGATGATTGCTGCCGAGGAAGAGGCCCTAGCAAATGCACCCGAGCTGCCAGTTGAGGCCGAAGTGGTTGTTGCAGCCCCTGAAGGAGAGGCTGAGCAAAGCTAAGCACCCGATTTTGTTGCCATTCTGGCCAGTTTTTCTTGTTGCAGGTTGACGGGAAAGGCTGGCCAAGCTAGAATGCTGAGTTCTACTGAATTAGTAGAAAGTCAGCATTCGATGGCAGCCTGCGAAAAGTTGCCTAAGTTACTGATTTTCTTATAAAAAAGCATTAAGAAGTACTAACCGAGCCATTTATGCCGACAATTAACCAGTTATTGCGTAAGCCTAGAAGTAGGCTTACCGTTAAAAGCAAAAGTCCAGCCCTGCAGAATAGTCCGCAGCGCCGGGGCGTTTGTACACGTGTTTACACCACGACCCCAAAGAAGCCTAACTCCGCCTTACGCAAAGTAGCAAAAGTAAGATTAACGAATGGTTTTGAAGTTATTTCCTACATTGGTGGCGAAGGCCACAATTTGCAAGAGCACTCAGTTGTACTGATTCGTGGTGGCCGTGTAAAAGATTTGCCTGGTGTGCGCTATCACATTGTGCGTGGTTCCCTAGACTTGCAGGGTGTAAAAGATCGCAAACAGTCACGCTCAAAATATGGTGCTAAACGCGCTAAGAAGTCCGCTTAAGGTTTGCTGTTGTAGTTGGTAATTGTAGTGTCTGACTGAAAAGTCAAGTAAGTGGTTACTTCGTTTTTAGCCCAAGCATTTAAAAGCTAAAAATAGTTGAGTAACTAAAGTGGGAGGCTGATTTCAGGCTCCCCTAACTGAACTGATAGGAGTTGTTATGCCGCGTCGTCGCGAAGTCCCCAAAAGGGAAATTCTTCCTGATCCAAAATTCGGGAATGTAGAAGTAGCTAAATTCATGAACGTCCTGATGTTGGACGGCAAAAAATCGGTGGCCGAGCGTATCGTTTATGGCGCCTTTGATCACATTGAGAAAAAAGCCAATAAAGAACCCTTAGAGATTTTCTCAACCGCGATGGGTAATGTAAAGCCCATGGTTGAAGTTAAGAGTCGACGTGTTGGCGGCGCAAACTACCAAGTTCCAGTAGAGGTTCGTCCATCCCGCCGTTCTGCTTTGGCAATGCGCTGGTTGCGTGAAGCCGCTAAAAAACGTGGCGAAAAATCGATGGCACAACGCCTTGCTAATGAATTGCTCGAAGCTGCTGAAGGTCGCGGCGGAGCAATGAAAAAGCGCGAAGAAGTACACCGTATGGCGGAGGCTAATAAGGCCTTCTCCCATTTCCGTTTCTAAGTATTCAGTCAAGAAGAGGCAACAGTGGCACGTAAAACACCTATTGAGCGCTATCGCAATATTGGCATCTCGGCTCACATCGATGCAGGCAAAACTACTACGACTGAGCGCGTACTGTTTTATACCGGCGTGAATCATAAAATTGGTGAAGTTCACGATGGCGCAGCCACCATGGATTGGATGGAGCAAGAGCAGGAGCGCGGAATTACGATTACCTCTGCGGCCACCACCACTTTCTGGAAAGGCATGGCGGGAAATTACCCCGAGCATCGCATTAACATTATTGATACCCCAGGTCACGTCGATTTCACGATTGAAGTAGAGCGCTCGATGCGCGTGCTGGATGGCGCATGTATGGTTTATTGTGCAGTAGGTGGCGTACAGCCGCAGTCTGAAACAGTATGGCGTCAGGCGAATAAGTATGGTGTGCCTCGCTTAGCTTTTGTTAATAAAATGGATCGTACGGGCGCGAATTTCTTCAAGGTCTACGACCAAATGAAGACGCGTCTTAAAGCTAACCCGCTGTTAATTCAAATACCCATTGGCGCCGAAGAAAAATTCCAAGGCGTTGTCGACTTAGTAAAAATGAAAGCGATTTATTGGGACGAAGAATCACAGGGCACCAAATTTACTTACGCCGATATTCCTGCAGAACTACAAGCTTCTGCTGATGAGTGGCGTGAAAAAATGCTCGAAGCCGCAGCTGAAAGCTCTGAAGTGCTGATGGATAAATACCTCAGCGGCGAAGCCTTAACAGAAGAAGAAATAAAGGCAGCGCTACGTCAACGAACGATTGCAGGTGAAATTGTGCCAATGCTCTGCGGCACTGCATTTAAAAACAAAGGCGTTCAAGCCATGTTAGATGCAGTTGTCGATTTTTTACCTTCGCCTTTAGATGTACCTCCAGTTGATTGTGAGAAAGAAGACGGCACCCCAACCACCAGAGCAGCAGCCGATAGCGAAAAATTTTCTGCTTTGGCATTTAAGATCATGACCGACCCATTTGTCGGCCAGCTCATATTTTTCCGGGTCTATTCTGGGGTAATGAAATCAGGCGACACCATTTATAACCCGATCAAGGGTAAAAAAGAACGTGTGGGTCGTCTCTTGCAAATGCATGCGAATCAACGCGAAGAAATTAAAGAGGTTTTTGCGGGTGATATTGCTGCTGCAGTGGGTTTAAAAGACGCGACAACGGGCGAAACGCTATGCGATCCCGATAGTATTGTGATCCTCGAGCGCATGGTTTTCCCCGAGCCGGTTATTTCACAAGCGGTCGAACCAAAAACTAAAGTTGACCAAGAAAAAATGGGCTTGGCTTTAAATCGCTTAGCTCAGGAAGATCCTTCGTTCCGGGTAAAAACCGATGAAGAGTCTGGTCAAACGATTATTTCAGGTATGGGCGAATTGCACTTAGAAATTTTGGTCGATCGCATGAAGCGCGAGTTTGGTGTTGAGGCAACTGTTGGAAAGCCTCAAGTGGCTTATCGTGAAACGATTCGTAAAAATTGCGATGAAATTGAAGGCAAGTTTGTTAAGCAGTCTGGCGGCCGTGGTCAATATGGACACGTTGTATTAAAGCTTGAGCCACAAGCACCAGGTAAAGGCTTTGAATTCGTCGACGCAATTAAAGGCGGTGTTGTACCGCGCGAATATATTCCTGCAGTTGAAAAAGGCATTGTCGAAACTTTAAATGCTGGGGTACTCGCCGGCTATCCGGTAGTCGACATTAAAGCTACCCTCTTCTATGGTTCATATCACGACGTTGACTCAAATGAAAACGCCTTTAAGATGGCGGGTTCAATTGCCTTTAAAGAAGGCATGCGCCGTGCATCACCAGTATTACTAGAGCCAATGATGGCCGTTGAAGTTGAAACACCAGAAGATTTTA
>Ga0209084_1002201_pt1 | contig 15432 bp, 17 predicted proteins | sample C_130820_MF_Meta_FD_187309 | JGI IMG/M metagenome (GOLD analysis project Ga0209084, IMG submission 187309) | Freshwater microbial communities from Lake Croche, Canada to study carbon cycling - C_130820_MF_MetaG (SPAdes) (version 2) | ecosystem: Environmental > Aquatic > Freshwater > Lake... | reverse complement strand
AAATTATGAAATTCAGCCACATTCTAATCAGTTCGGTAACAGCACTATTGTTTATAAATTGCACTTCTAATAAATTTGTAGTTTGCGGACATCGAGGAGCGATGGGACATGCCACCGAAAACACCTTAGAATCCATGACGAAAGGAATCGAACTAAAAGCAGACATGCTTGAAATAGATGTTTATAAAATTAAAACGGGTGAATTGGTTGTTTTTCACGATGACACCTTAGATCGGATCACCAATGCAAAAGGAAATATCGAAGACTATAGTTATGAAGATTTAAGGAAAGTCTTAGTAGCGGGAAAACATCAAATACCTACACTTGAAGAAGTGATTGAAACTATTAATAAGAGGGCGGTGTTGAATATTGAATTAAAAGGCGCCAATACGGCAAGTGATACCCATCGAATAATTGAGGAATACAAGAAAAAAGGATGGAAAAATAAGGATTTCTTTATTTCCAGTTTCCGAATGGAAGAACTAGAAAAATTCAGATCACTTGATGAGGATATTGCTATTGGAGTACTTACTTTTAAAGATCCTTTGGACTATCTTCCCAAAGCTAAAGAAATTAATGCACAAGCTATCAATGCTTACTACAAAACTTTAACAGCTGAAAATATTGCGATTATAAAAGCGAATCATTTTAAGGTTTATCCTTGGACCGTTAATGAAACCGATGATATAGAAAATTTACTAAAGCTAAAAGTAGACGGTATTATCACCAACTATCCGGAGCGAATCAAAAAATAAAAACGGCCTGCTTTCAAAATTCTTATTTCATAAAATCAAAAGGGTCGCTTTTCCTTTTATAAACGGACACTTATAGTTTCGGTAGGAAAACATCCTCTATATTTGTAAAAACAAAAAAAATGTATAAATATTTCTGCTTACTGATTCTTTCTTTCCTGACTCTTTTAAATCCTAATGATTCCTTTGCCTGGGGCAAAAAAGGACATGGCCTAGTTGCCGAGGTTGCTTTTACTTATTTGGATACCAAAACCCAAAAAATAGTATTGGACTACCTTGATGGTATGTCGATTGAAGATGCAGCCAATTGGATGGATCAAATTAAGAGCGATAAAAAATATGATAATATGCAGCCTTATCATTATGTGAATTTTGAAAAAGGGGCGAAAGTGGTTGATTTGCATTCAGATAATATTATATCTATTCTGAAAGTTACTATTGCAGAATTAAAAAACAACAAAGACTTAACAAAGGAAGAAACTAAAACCAAAATACTGATTCTTTTTCATCTTATTGGTGATCTCCACCAACCTTTGCATGTAGGCTATGGAACTGACAAAGGGGGAAACGGTATGAAGATCCAATTTAATGACAAGAAAACCAATTTACATTCGCTTTGGGATTCGGGTATTATAGAAAACAAAAGTATCAGTCTTGAAAATTGTTTGGCGGCTAATACTTTTTCTAAAAGAAAGATTAGAATTCTCAAAAAAATAAATGTGCTAGAATGGTCAAGAGAATCTAGAAAATTACTTAAACCTATTTATGAATTCGAGGGAGATACCCCTTCAGAAGCTTACATTAATCAAAATGTTCCACTTATCGAAAGTCAAATTTTAAAAGGAGGCATCCGATTGGCTTCGGTATTAGAATCTATTTTTGGCGATTCTAACTAAACCTTAAGGAAAATCAAATTTCATAAGTATAAATGGTTTTGATACCATAGTAAATGCAAAAATGAACTAATATGTGGTCATTAAAGAAATTATGCGACCCGTTCTATTTGTTCCTGCTTCTCGAAAAATCGGATCTCTTTTGAAAGAATTTCAGTTGAAACACATTCAACTTGCAGTTGTCATTAATGAGTATGGCGGGAGGGACCCAAGGAGTTTGGATTTAAATAATATCGCAACCAATCAATGTGACAAAGTCGTTCCGGAAGAATTAGTCAAAGTAGACTAAACAGTTGTTAATTTAATATATTTAAGTTGTATGTAACTGATATAAAATATTTTAAATATATTTGAAACAACTATAAAACCATGAAAAAATAAACAATTTTAAACGTTTTGTTTATTTAGTGAAAGATCTTTGAATATGTAATCAAAATCTTATCTATATACTAAATATGTTGAGGTATATCATTAACTTTTGTGACTTGTTTAGAATAAAATAATAAGTTACATTTACCTATATAAAATGTAATACTAGTATTCTATTAACTAAATAACCAGCATGAAATCTAAAATTCCTTATTATTTTCTGATAAGTATCAGTTTATTGGGGTGTAAGCCTAAGTTTGATGATGAGGAAAGTATCATCCAGCTTTTAGAAAAAGAATCTTTCACTTGGCGAGCTGCAGATATAGAAGGCCATGCTGATTGTTGGCATATTCAACCTTATAGCAAAATATTAATTTCTAATGTAAATGGACTTTGCGTTGATGTTCCACCCAATGCCATTGTAAATCCGAAACCGGAAGCGATGGGAAGCGGCGGATACTCCAGAAATTCAAATTACAAAATGAGTATTCAGGAAAATAATGCATGGGTGAGCCATGATGAGGTTTCTACGGCGAGGAATGGTGTGAAAACTTATTCCCATGAAATTCGATTACTAGAAAAAATAAATGGAAATTGGAAATTAGTCGGTCAGACGATTCATGTATATAAAACTGAATAATAATAAGTCCTTTGACTTACTAAAATATTTCTACAATAGTAGCCTGGAACTCCTTTTGGGGTTTTTAATAAAACCGTATTAAAATATTAGTTCTTTATTTAATAGAAGCCGACTGTTCTTGCAAGTCGGATAAAATCAAATGAGTTGTAGGTTCACCATATATTAAAAGGCGATCAATAAATAGTTGTAAATGCAATTGATCTGTCAAAATTACTTTCATAAATATATTATGGCTTCCTGTGATTCTATAGCTTTCCTTAATCTCCGGAAATTGTTCCAGTTGATCTGAAAAGGTTTGAAGTTTTCCACTAAATAATTTATACAGAATAATAACCTCCAGTCCATAACCTAGTTTTTTTGTATCCAATTCGATGTGGTATCCTTTTATGACCCCATTATCTTCTAATTTCTGGGTACGCTCTCTCACCGACGAAGGAGAAAGTCCAATTTCTTTACCAATTTCTACAAAAGTAGCTCTCGCGTTTACTTTCAATCTGTCGATTATTTTTAAATCCATAGTATCTACCATAATATAAATTTTAATTTAGGCAATAATACCTCTTTTTATTGGTATACTCAATTTTAATCCGTGGAATAAATTTTGGCTTAGCCAATACAAACTTTATTTTTGTAAGATGGATACAATGCTGTTAATACTGATTATTGGAATATTTATGGGCTTCTTTGTCCAAACGATTATTGGTTTTGGAGCGGCTTTAATTTCTTTGCCTATCTTACTTTATGTAATGCCATTATCAGATGGAGTAGCCTATTTATCGATTTTTAATTTAATATCCGCTCCCTTTTATATTTACAAAGAATGGAAATTCATCGACCGGAAGTTACTCAAAGAACTGGCCCTATCTTCTATTTTTGGAGTGCTACTGGGAATTCTAGTTTTAGTGTATGGGCATCCGATACTTCTAAAAAAGGCATTGGGTGCCTTCATTCTTTTATTTGTTATCAATAGTTTGATAAAAAAGAAGGAAATAAAACTGTTTCCTATTATGAAACCTATATTTGGTTTTCTAGGAGGCTTTTTTTCTGGTGTTTTTTCAACAGGAGGACCACTTTATGTCATTGTTGTAAAAGACGAAACCAAGGATGTAACCGTTTTTAGAGCTACAATGTTTGGAGTCCTTGGTTTTGTTACTTTAGTACGAATTCCCGCATTGGCTATGGGCGAAGTTTTAACGATGAGTCAAGTGTATAATTCTTTAATTGTACTTCCCTTTTTTATCTTGGCTTTGTATGTTGGAAAAAAAGTATATCTGAAATTAAATGAAAATCTAATGCGGAAATTTATTCTAGCCTCTCTATTCGTATCCGGCCTGATGCTTATTATCAAAGGCTAATAATACTTCTATTTAATAAAATAATAAACCAACCAATTGAAAACTCGGAATATCATTCGAGGTTTTTTATACTCTAAAAGTCATTCAAATAATAGAAACCAACTAGTTCATTATAATTAGTATGTTTTAGAAAAAATAATTACATTTATTCAATAAAATAACCTGTTTAACGTACTGATTATCAGAAACAAAAATTTCAATTGGTCTGATTTTTGTATTAAATAATTTATTCAAAAAAATCGTTTTTTAAATAAATTATGTTGAATTTGTCTTAAATTTAGCTAATTCAAATTAGAATACAAAAAATAATATTATGTGGTGGTACTATTTATTGGTTTTTGTAGGTGCCTTTCTATTTGATGTGGTTCCTATTCCCTTTCCTCCTGCTTTTACGATTATGGTTTTCTTACAAATAATGTTTGACTTAAACATCTGGCTAGTTATTTTCATAGGTGTGTTGGGATCAATTTTAGGAAGATACGTTCTCACCCTATATATTCCTTTAATTGCAGGTAAAATTTTTAAGCCTTCAAAAAATGAAGATGTTCAATTTCTGGGAAAAATATTGAAAGAAAATGGATGGAAAAGTCAATTGATTATCCTTGCTTATTCTTTATTGCCTTTACCAACTACGCCTCTTTTTGTAGCTGCTGGTATGGCACGAATTAAACCCTTATATATTATTCCGGCCTTTTTTATTGGTAAATTCACAAGTGATACTATAGTCGTTCATTTGGGAAAATTTGGAATAGAAAATACTGAAAGTCTTTTAAAAGGCGCTTTTTCCTGGCAATCGATCAGTAGTTTAGCGATTGGTGTGCTTTTTATAAGTGCCCTTTTATTTATTGATTGGCGTAATCTTATTCAAAAGAAACAATTTACAGTTAATTTCAGAATTTGGAAATAAAATATCTTGATACTTCTCTAGCCAAAAAGACGTTAAATAAATATCATAAAATAGACTTAATACCTAGCTTTGCAGCCAATAAAAAAATACAAAATGGAACAAATAACAGGTAAAAAAGCAATAATCACTGGTGGAAGCCGTGGTATAGGAAAAGCCACCGCACTAGCAATAGCTGCCGAAGGTGTTGACATTGCCATTACAGGAAGAGACGAAGCAGCACTAAAGGAGACCGTTATTCTTCTTCAAGCTTTAGGAGTCAAAGCCATTTATGAGGTTTTTGACATCTCTGATTTTCAAGCTGTAAAAAAGGGAATCGCAAATATAAAAACTGCATTTGGTAGCATCGATATATTAATTAACAATGCCGGAATAGCTGCATTTGGTAGTTTCCTTGAAATGGAACCTAGCCAATGGGAACAAATTTTACAAACCAACGTGCTTGGAATGTACTATGTAACTCATGAAGTTCTTGGAGGTATGATTGCTCAAAATTGCGGTGATATTATCAATGTATCCTCAACAGCTGGTGTTCGTGGAAATGCAAATACCAGTGCCTATAGTGCTTCAAAATTTGCTGTAATCGGGTTATCAGAAGCCCTAATGATGGAAGTTAGAAAGCACAACATTCGAGTTTCTACTTTGATGCCAAGCACAATAGCTTCTGAAATGTCTTTGGCCTTGAAAATCACCGACGGAAATCCAAATACTGTTCTTCAACCAGAGGATTTTGCCGAATTGGTGGTTGCGCAATTAAAATTCAATCGTAGAGTTTTGTTAAAATCAGCCGCTATTTGGTCGACTAACCCATAATAAAATTCCCATCAGAAATGATGGGAATTTTTTTTGCTTTCAAAAAACAGAAACTATCTTATTTCTTAAATTTTATGAAAATCTTAGTCTATTTTTTTTGAGTAAAATAGTCAGACACTTATCTTTGCATAATCAAATTCGAAATCGAGTTTATTAACACTTTCGAAAGTTTTAGCAATCCTGCATCATTTAAAAAAATATGAGTCCACGAAAAATATTAGACTTAATTGGGAATACTCCATTAGTAGTAACAACAAATTTAGTTCAGAATAAGAATGTCCAACTTTTACTAAAACTCGAGGGTGATAATCCAGGCGGAAGTTTAAAAGATCGTGCGGCATACAACATGATTATCTCTGCCTTGGAAAGAGGAGAAATAAAAGCAGGAGATAAATTAATTGAGGCTACAAGCGGAAATACAGGAATAGCTCTAGCGATGATTGCTCAATTGTTAAATATCGAAATTGAACTGGTTTTACCAGAAGATTCTACCAAAGAGCGTACCCAGACGATGCGAGCATATGGTGCCAAAGTAATTCTGACTCCTGCAAGCGAAGGTATAATTGGTTCCCGAGATTATGCCGATAAAAAGGTCGCCGAAGGAGGTTATATTATGTTAAATCAATTTGCAAATCCCGATAATTGGAAAGCCCATTACAAAACAACGGGTCCTGAAATTTGGAATGATACAGAAGGTACAGTAACTCATTTTGTAGCTTCTATGGGAACTACAGGAACCATAATGGGAACTTCTACTTTTTTAAAAGAACAGAATCAAAATATTCAAATAATTGGAGCGCAACCTAGCGATGGCTCTAATATTCCCGGTATTCGAAAATGGCCAGTGGAGTATCTCCCTAAAATTTTTGATGCCTCTAAGGTGGATCGTATTATGGAAGTTAGTGAATCTGAAGCCAGAGCCATGACCAAACGTTTGGCATTAGAAGAAGGTATTTTTGCCGGAATGAGCAGTGGTGGATCAGTTGCTATTGCAGTACAATTGGCCAATGAATTAGAATCGGGAGTCGTTGTCGCTATAATCTGTGATCGTGGAGACCGCTATTTGTCTTCTGATTTATTTGACTAGTGTTTAATTCCTTAGACAATTAATCAAAAAAAAAAGGATAGAATTCCTGTTGAATCCAATCCTTTTTTTATTATAATTAAACTACAACTATGTTGTTAATTTCTCCAAGACTATTTCAATTGGAGATTGACCTTCTAAGAGTTCAAAAGTAGCATTTGAAGCCTTATTGTCCTCTAGGCAGCGAACTAAAACCGCTGCTAAATCATCTCTAGAAATTGATCCCGTTTGATTTAATTGAGGTGCAGCCATTACTTTTGAAGTTCCTAGATTGTGTGTTAGATTTCCTGGACGTACAATTGTAAAGGGAACACCACTATCGATAAGATAGTCATCTGCTTTTTTCTTTGCCACCAAGTAAGAAGACATAGTCGAATTAGATTCTGCATTTTCAGTACCCATTGTGCTTAGCATTACAATCTTTTGAATCGTAGCTTTTTTAGCCGCATCTATAAGTCGAATGGCACCATCCTGGTCAACAGCAATAGTTTTATCGGTACCAGTTGCACTTCCTGAACCGGCAACGAAGATTATTCGATTAATTCCGATGAGCGCGTGATCTAAATTATGTTCCAAATCGCCCAAAATGGTCCTGACTCCGCTATCTTCAAAGAAGGAGCGTTGTTCTTCTTTACGTACCATTGCAATAGGCTGGTATATCTCTGAGTTTTTTAAAAATCGAATAATTCTTTTTCCGGTGTGCCCTGTGGCACCAACAATTAAAATTTTTTCCATAATAATAAATTTATAACTTTAACAAGTTAAGGTTATTCGTTACTATAGAAAAGCATTTTAACAGCTATAACAAAAGAATTAACAGTAAAAACGAATTTTAAATTATAAGATTCAAGTCCACTACAATTTTAAAGTATACTAAATTTAGGTGTATATTAGAAATAGATTCCATACAGATAATACCAAATCCCATTATCTGGAACAAAAGTGGATTTTTCGTGGTGAATCTGGATTCATTTCGAACTATTATTTTCCAGCGGAATTTATTTTTTGATGCAACTGATTCAATACAACCTGATAGCGACTAATTTCGATTAGATCTTCATCTTCTTCCGAAAAATCAAGTAATTCATCTAGCATTTCACTTGTTTCTATCAGTTTGTCGTTAGCCAGGCTATCTTGTTTATTGGCGATCATATCAATTACTTCTTGAACTTTGTTTTTTAGAACACTGAATTTATTATTTTCCATAAGGTAAGAGAATGTATTGGGACATTTTATAATTGTGTGTAGCTTAATTAAAGGGTATCGTTGGGATTTGAACTATTAAATTTCTTGACAATACTCTTTAATTTTTCCTTGCGAAGGATTTCTGCATTTTTCACTTTTGATTGTGCTTTATGCAGTTTATCATTGTGTTTCTTGATATTTTTTTCCGTATTTCTACTCATGTTTTTCTATTATAAATAAGCACTCTTAATTTCTTCTAAAGTCTTGTTTGTTTCAATCAGATCGAGAACAATCATTTGACGTAAAGCCTGTAAATCTTGAAATTCAAAATGCTTTGACCAAGAATTTAATTCTAGCAGGTTTCTAATTTGTTTGATTCGTTTGCCCGTTTTAAAACTAGTGCGAAGTACGGCTTTTTTATCGAATTCGGGATTAGACCGATGGTGATAATTAACTGTATTTGTGTTAAAATCAGCTTTTATATAATATAATTCCTCATTAGAATTATCAAGATAAAAACCTGTCCAAGCAGCAAAACCAAGCTTTATTTTTGATTCTGATGGCGGATCAGCTGGTTCTAATCTCCATTTGCTATTCGCCAACCGACCCCAATGATTTGACAAACGAAACATTCCGTCGACTGAATAATAGTAGCTACTTCCCGACATACTTGTATAATCAGATATCCTAGAATCAATTTGAATTAAATCGACTTCTTTAAAAATGCAGAAGGTATTTTTAAAGGATTCCGGCACTAAATACATACTTAATTTGTTAAGGTTCTGAAATACTAAAATTAATATCTTGCAAAGATAAGAAATTAAAAAAGCTAGTAATTAGAAATAAATTCCAATTTGAGAATAGATAAATCGCATTGCACAAAATAAATTGGTTATTTTATTCTTAAAAAATGTACCTTTGCAAAAAATTTGTCGTTTTAGATATCAAAATATTTTGTTTAAATACTAGGCGACACTACGTTAGATCTATTTTATGAAAAAAATTGTTGAATACCGTAAGCTATTAAATGTTGATAAAACAGTAGCGCTAAAGGATTTAAAAACTATTTACCGCAATGCAATGAAAGAAAGTCATCCTGACAAATTTCAAGGTGATGCTGCTGGGCTTTCAGCTGCGGAAGAAAAAAGCAAAGGAATTATTGAAGCGTATCATTTTTTGGTAAGTATCAATGGGGAAACTATCAAACAAGGATTAGCAGAATACAATGAGACTATAGCCACTTCTACTATAAAAGATTACAAATATGAAAATATTAGATTAAAAATCGAATTTTCAAATGGAAGCAGCTATGAATACATCAGTGTACCAAAAGCAATTTACATAAAAATGGTAAATGCTGAATCACCAAGTCGTTTTGCAAAAAGACATATTTTAAATGCTTTTCCATATAGAAAATTAAGCAATCAGGAATAAAAAATTCCTTTTATATACTACGAAAGTGCCTCAAAAGGGCACTTTTTTTTGTACTTATAAGATAAATCTTCTCACTAATATTAGTGAGAACAAATATCACTAAATTGGTGTATTGTATGTTCACTATCAAAGAGTTAATTTTATAAAATAAATATAAAGTTTAACCTTTAATAGCTATTATCATGGATCATACATATGACAAATACATGGAACAAGCCACCAAGGCAAAGGAAATAGTTGTCTTGCTTGAAAACGAATTACATTACCTTAGAATGACCTTAGAGGGACAACCGAATAACGCAAATGTTCATCAGGAAATTAGGCGCAAAATGCTCGATTTGACTATAACGAATAACGAATTGGAACATTGCCAATCGGTAATTGAAAGAAGAATGAGTCAAATTAGAAAAATTGATGAGAATAAATATTATTAGAATAAAAAAGGGTTTAGAACTGAATCTAAACCCTTTTTTATTTAATTATAATTTACTGATATAACTCCCGTACATATCTTTAAATTGATATCCGTCTGACAAGCGATCTTTTGAAAGTTTTTTATATTCTACCAATCCCCAAAGTATAAATTCCTTCATAAAATAAGAATCTTCTTTTTTCAATTGAGGCTGGTATTTTTTGATTAAGACCGATAAAGGTTTTATAGCATCTAAAATTTTCTTGTATTCTTCATCGGTGGTGTCATCTAATAATTCAAAACCGCTTTCGGTGAAAAACCATTCTATCAGATCAGAATAAGGTGTTTCCTCATCTGGCTTTTCTAATTTTTCAATTTTCGGAAAATAGGCTGGGAAAAAAGTATGAATTGAGTCCCCTATTAAGTGTTGCGCTACTTCAGCCGCACCTTCTTGCTCCCCTTCATACACCAATTCCACTTTACCTGTAATTGCAGGGATAATTCCCATAAAATCAGATAAACGCAAGCTGGTTTTATCGGCACCCGATTTAAGTGCACGACGTTCGGCAGTACTTAGTAAATTTTCATAGGCGGTAATGCTCATTCTAGCACTCACTCCACTTTTATTATCGATGTATTCACTTTCTCTAGCTTCAAAACTAATTTGTTCCAATAAATCCTTGGCTAATGAAGGTACATAAACTAAATCACTTTGGGTCGCATCTAATTTGGCTTCTTGTTCCGTAATTGTTCTAGCAATTTTAATAGAATCTGGATAATGAGTAAGGATTTGAGAACCAATTCTATCTTTTAGAGGAGTAACGATATTCCCTCTGTTGGTATAATCTTCTGGATTTGCAGTAAAAACAAACTGCATATCAAGTGGCATTCTCAATTTAAAACCTCTAATTTGGATATCCCCTTCCTGCAATATATTAAACAAGGCCACTTGAATTCTGGCTTGTAAATCGGGTAATTCATTGATAACAAAAATACATCTGTTGGCTCTAGGTATCATTCCAAAATGAATCACACGATCATCGGCATAGGACAATTTAAGATTTGCTGCTTTTATGGGATCTACATCCCCAATTAAATCGGCTACTGTAACATCCGGAGTGGCTAATTTTTCAAAGAAGCGCTCGCTACGATGCACCCATTTTATAGGAGTTGCATCGGCATGTTCAGCAATCAGGTCTTTGGCGAAGCGAGAAATTGGATTTAACGGATCATCATTAATTTCTGAACCGGACACGACAGGCATGTATTCGTCTAATAACTCAATCATTATACGTGCAAGTCTCGTTTTTGCCTGACCGCGAAGACCCAATAAATTAATATTATGTCGCGAAAGAATAGCACGTTCTAATTCGGGAATAACGGTATTTTCAAAACCATGAACTCCTTCAAAAGTAGGTTTTCCTAATTTTATTTTATCCCGTAGATTATTTCTTAGTTCGTCTTTAATGCTTTTTGTTTGGTAACCGGCTTTTTTTAATTCGCCTAGGGTATTAATTTTTTCTATTTTCATCTTTTTATATAATGTAGCTTCTATTTTATATGTTTCTTTCTATTGGTTTCATAATCTTCAAAAATCATTTCCCCTAATCCTTTCAATCCGGTATAAAATGCTTTTCCTTGATTGGCTTCGGTAAAGCGGTTTACAAATTTTTGCAAATAGGGATCATTAGCAATCATAAAAGTGGTGATAGGGATGTGTAATTTTCTAGCTTGTTGGGCCTGACTGTAGCATTTGTCTACAATATATTCATCCAAACCGTTACTATTCATATAATAAGAACCATCGCGTTCTCTTACACAACTCGGCTTACCATCGGTAATCATGAATATTTGTTTGTTGGTATTCCGTTTTCTTCTCAGCAAGTCCATTGCCAATTGTAAACCAGCCACTGTATTGGTGTGAAAAGGACCTACTTTAAGATAGGGTAAATCCCGAATTGCAATTGACCAGGCATCATTTCCAAAAACGATAATATCTAAAGTATCTTTTGGATAACGTGTTGTAATTAATTCGGCCAAAGCCATCGCTACCTTTTTAGCAGGAGTAATTCGATCTTCACCATATAAGATCATACTATGGCTAATATCGATCATGAGTACGGTACTCATTTGTGATTTGAATTGGGTATCTTCTACGACCAAATCATTTTCTGTGAGTTGAAAACTTTCAACTCCATTATTGATTTGAGCATTTCTCAAACTTTCGGTTAAAGAAATCCGTTCTAAACCGTCCCCAAAATGAAATTCTCTAAACTCACCGGTATGTTCATCCCCATTACCCGAATGTTTTGTTTTGTGGTTACCGTTTCCGCTTTTCTTTAAATTACCAAAAATCTGATCCAAGGCCTGCTGTCTAATTGCTCTTTCGGTCTTAGCTGTAATCCCAATTCCCGAAGAACCATCTTCTTTAAGTTCATCTCTTATGTATCCTTTTTTCTTTAAATCTTCAATAAAATCATCAATAGTGTATGCTGAATCCGTTAATTTATATTCTACGTCAAGTTCTCGTAACCAGTCGATTGCTTCATCAAAATCACCCGAAGTGTGTGTGATTAATTCTTTGAAAATACCAAAGAGTTTATCAAAAGGAGTTTGAAATGGAGCCTCATACTGTTTGAAATAAAATCCTTTTTTCTTATTATTTTCCATATAAAATCAAAATTACATCATTTTAAGATGAAGAGGAAACAAACGAATATTAATTTTTAGTTAAAAGAAACTAGCATTTAATTTTTATAAATTAACCCTATCATTAAATTAAAAATTGTTTTTGTATTAAAAAAATTCAATATTCCTTATATATATCAAAAAATTAATTTTGCAGGAAAAAGCTTATTTTACAAACTCAAGAATATTAAATTATTTTATATCAGATACTTAGTTCAATTAGTATACCAACCACATTCGCTTTATTTGAATAAAAACCACTGTTAAAATCCAAGAAACACTGATTATAACATAAAATTAAGTATTTAAATTACAAATAACTTATATTTTTAAATACTTTTACACTCTGTAAAACCAAAATTTTAATTTAAAATGAAAAAAATTCTCTTATTACTTTCTGTTGTTTCTATTTTAATTTCTTGTAACAAGGCTGGAAGCAATGCTTTTATTATCAGTGGAACCGTAAAAGGAGTTGATAATGGAAAATCCGTAACTCTTGAAGTTCAAGATGCAACTGGACAATTAAAACCTGTTGATACTGTAAAAGTTCAAGATGGAAAATTTACTTTTAAAGGTTCTGCTAAAGAACCAGAAATGCATTTAATACAAGTAGAAGGTACACAAGGTAAAGTTCCTTTTATATTAGAAAATGGCGATATTGATATGGTTATCAATAAAGACAGTATCAGTATTACTAAAGTAAGTGGTACCTACAACAATGATGAATTGACTGCCTATAAAGAAGATGGTATGAAAATTCAGAAGAAAATGATGAAGTTTCAACAAGACAACATGACTAAAATGAATGAGGCACAACAGAAAAGTGATACTGTTGTGATGAATAGTCTAAGAAAAGAATATAGTAAGTTTCAGGAAGAGTTTACAAAACAATCTGAAGAATATTTGAAAACACATCCTAAAGCCTTTATTTCAACTTTGATTCTTGAAAGTTTTTTCAATCAGATGACTCCAGATATCATTAAAATCAAAAAATATTATACTGCTTTAGATCAAACATTAAAAGACACTAAAACGGGAAAAGCTATTAAATCTAAATTGGATCAAATCGAGAAACCAGTTGCCGCTGTTGGATCTGTTGGAATTGGAAGTGTTGCTCCAGATTTTGCCGCTCCAAGTCCAGAGGGAAAAACAATTTCATTAAAGGAAAGTTTAGGAAAAGTAACAATCATTGATTTCTGGGCCTCTTGGTGTGCTCCATGTAGAGCTGAGAATCCAAATGTAGTAGCTATGTACAATGAATTACACGCAAAAGGATTAAACATCATTAGTGTTTCTTTAGATAAGGATGCTGCTAAATGGAAAGAAGCTATTGCTAAAGATAAATTAAGCTGGAATCAAATTTCAAATTTAAAGTTTTGGGATGAACCGATTGCTGCTACTTATGGGGTAAAATCAATTCCTGCTACTTTTATCTTAGATTCAAATGGAACTATCGTTGCAAAAGATTTGAGAGGTGCTGAATTGAAAGCTAAAATAGTGGAACTTTTAGGCAAATAAACTCCAAATAGTTCAAAAATACAAAAATCTCCCTAGTGGAGATTTTTGTATTTAATTCAATACCATAGCATTAAAAATAAAGCAGTAATAAAGATTGAAATAAGTTTGGAAACACGGAAACAGTTTTTATATTTGCAGCCGTTAAGAGCGTAGAATTTATGTAATTTTCAAGCTTCAGGGGAGATACTCAAGCGGCCAACGAGGGCAGACTGTAAATCTGCTGTGTGAACTTCGCAGGTTCGAATCCTGCTCTCCCCACAAAAAAACCGAAACTATCGTTTCGGTTTTTTTATTATACCTTATCTTAAAGTAATGATATTGGGACTTCAACCAATTATTGCGAAAAGCTAATTATTGCGAAAAGCTATTTTAAATACTTGAAGTGACTTTCCTTTTTATAAACCATTGCCAACAAACTAGGCAAGACAATTAATAATAAAGGTAGTGCAATAGTAAAACCACCAATAACAGCAATCGCCAAAGGCTGGTGCAATTCGGAACCTGTTCCAAACCCTATCGCCAGTGGCATCAGAGCAATTATAGCCCCGATAGCGGTCATTAATTTGGGCCTCAATCGGGTTGAAATGGAATAAATTATAGATTGCGTGCTATCCTCGGTCAAGCGGAAGCTAGTCCTAAACTGCAAGAAAGTAAAAATCGCATTTTCACTAATAATACCTACGATCATAATAATACCCGTATAACTGCCAACATTCAAGGGTGTTTGGGTAATGTACAATAATATGTACGAACCTGAGATTCCAATAACAGATACAAAAAGTATCACAATAGCCGCTCTAAAATCTCTAAATAAAAATAGCAATAGACCAAAAACCAATAAACAAGAGGCTATTAAAATCATTAATAGTTCTTTAAAGGATTGTTGCTGGTCTTTATAAGTGCCAGCATATTCAATATAATAACCGCTAGGAAGAACAATAGAATTGCCTATTTGCTGTTGAATATCCTTCATAACACTACCCAAATCACGATTATTTAAGCGGCCAGTAACTACGGTCATCATTTGAAGATTTTCTCTTTCTATTTCGGCCGATCCTTTCTGAGGCAGTATAGTAACGAGATTAGAAATGGGAATCGATTGGCCGTTGGGTAAAAAAAGTTTCAGTTTTTTAATATCTTCTAAACTTCTTTTTTCGGAATTTTTATAGATCAGTCGAATTGGAGTAATTCTTTCATTTTCCAACAAATTACCGATTACATTACCTTCTAAAGCCGTTTGGAGCTGAAACTGCAAATCGGAGGGGCTAATGCCATATAAAGCCAACATACGATAATTGGGCTCTATATTTATAGAGGGTCCGGCCAAAACTATTCCATTGAAAACATCTGCAGTACCTTTTACTTTTTCGACTATAGCGGTAATA
>Ga0209084_1002200_pt1 | contig 15433 bp, 14 predicted proteins | sample C_130820_MF_Meta_FD_187309 | JGI IMG/M metagenome (GOLD analysis project Ga0209084, IMG submission 187309) | Freshwater microbial communities from Lake Croche, Canada to study carbon cycling - C_130820_MF_MetaG (SPAdes) (version 2) | ecosystem: Environmental > Aquatic > Freshwater > Lake... | reverse complement strand
GGCGTTAGGGTTTTTAATAACGAACTGTGCGCCTTGTAAATCTTCTTTGTAATCAATTTCAGCGCCGAGCAAATATTGGTAGCTCATGGCATCGATGAGCAGCGACACGCCATGTTTGGTCATGGTGGTGTCGTCTTCATTGGTGATTTCATCAAAAGTAAAACCGTATTGAAAACCGGAGCATCCGCCGCCTTGCACAAACACCCGCAATTTCAGTTCGGGGTTGCCTTCTTCAGCGATCAGATCAGCCACTTTGGCTGCAGCGCTGTCTGTGAACACAATGGGTTCGGGCATGGTGGGGGAAACTGTTTCAGCTAAGGCACTCATGGCGCACTCCAATAATTAGATTTTTTAATAGTAACCTATTTTACTCAACAATACCTTAGACGAGGTTATTGCGCTCCGAAAATAAAAAAACCGCCTGCACATATATGCGCCAGCGGCTTTTAATCCCACACAAAAGGCGTGGGAACAGAAGATTAACGTTTGCTGAACTGCTTGCGGCGACGCGCACCGTGCAAACCCACTTTTTTACGTTCGACTTCACGTGCATCGCGGGTAACAAAGCCAGCTGCGGACAGCACGGGCTTGAGCGTTGCGTCGTAATCGATGAGGGCGCGGGTGATGCCGTGACGGGCTGCACCCGCTTGACCGGACTCACCGCCACCTTGCACATTGATTTGGATATCAAACGACTCACCATGCTGGGTCAGCAAAAGTGGTTGTTTGGTGATCATGATGGAGGTTTGACGGCCGAAATATTCGGCGATGTCTTTGCCATTGACCTTGATTTGACCCGTGCCTTTTTTCAAAAACACACGGGCTACGCTGGATTTACGACGGCCAGTGCCATTGTTCCATTCACCAATCATTTCGCAGCTCCTAAGATGTCCAGCACTTTAGGCTGTTGAGCAGTATGGGGATGCTCGGCTCCGCCGTACACCTTGAGCTTTTTGATCATGGCAAATCCCAAAGGACCTTTGGGCAGCATGCCTTTGACAGCTTTTTCCAAGGCACGGCCTGGATGCTTGGCTTGCATATCGCGAAAGTTCATACTGGAAATGCCACCAGGATAGCCAGAGTGGCGGTGGTAAATCTTGTCTAAGGACTTGTTGCCTGTGACACGAATTTTGGATGCATTGATGACGACAATGTAGTCGCCGGTATCGACGTGGGGCGTATAAATGGCTTTGTGCTTGCCGCGTAAACGGAGGGCTGCTTCGCTGGCAATCCGTCCGAGCACCTTATCGGTGGCGTCAATCACAAACCACTCATGCGTCACGTCAGCGGGTTTTGCGCTGAAAGTGGACATGTGTTTCCTAGAGTGGGTTGTGGGGCCCTTTTCCACGGTCGGTGTTCCTCTGCTGGGAATCTCTTAGGTGGGGATGAAAACTCCGCCGCGGGGCCTTGTTCGCTGCGAAGCCTTCTATTCTATGCCATTTCATCCTTGCTCCTGTGTAATCCCATGTTGGCGGGTTACCATAAGCGCATGTTCAGTTACCGTCACGCCTTTCATGCAGGAAACCACGCCGATGTGCTTAAACACACGGTTTTGATATCCGCAATGAACTATCTTGCACAAAAAGACGTGGGTTACACCGCCATAGACACCCACAGCGGCCCGGGTTTGTACAAGCTTGACAGCCCAGACGCCAAGCAAAGCGGGGAAGCACAAGAGGGTTTGCTCGCACTTTTGCGCAACAAATCCAAATTAGCCGGGCCCATGGCGCCTGCTTTGCTTGCTTACCGCTTGGTGCTAGACCATTTCAATCCTCAAGGGGGTATGTTGCACTATCCAGGCTCCCCTTTTATCGCTCACCACCTGTTGCGAGAACAAGACAAACTCAAGTTGTTTGAGTTGCATCCCACCGATATCCGCACTTTGGTGGCGAATGTGGAGGCCCTGCAAGCGGGCCGACAAACCATGGTCATGAATGAAGATGGTTTTTTAGGCCTGCCCAAATACCTGCCGCCCACGACACGGCGAGGCTTGGTGTTCATCGATCCCAGTTACGAGATCAAACTGGATTACGAACGGGTGGTGGTAGCCGTCTCCACCGGTTTGCAACGTTTTGCTACCGGCACTTTTGTGATTTGGTACCCCATCATTCCCCGCCCTCAGGCGCACAGTCTGCCTAGGCATTTGACCAACTTGGCGCGTCAATCGAACCGTCCATGGCTGCACGCCACGTTGCGAGTTCGCTCAGGCGCACAACGCCCTGAAGCGGTGACGGGCGACCCAGTCAAACGTTTGGGTTTGGTTGAAAGTGGCGTGGTGGTTATCAATCCACCTTTTAATTTGCATGAAGAATTGCAAGCAGCGTTGCCGCAAATGGTGTTGCTCATGGGTCAAGACAATCAAGCGGGTTTTACGCTCATCACCAGTTAGCCGACCGCTTGGTTGGTTAATTGTTATACTGCGCTCATTGCCCTTCGCACAGGGCTATGGAGCACCCCATGTACACACAGGCCTTGGACATTCATCCTCAACTTGCAGCACCTCTTATTGCGACTGAGGATGCGCATAAACAAACGCATTTTGAAGAGACGATCAATCGCGAGGGCAAGATAGAGCCGCGGGATTGGATGCCTGCCTATTACCGCAAGACCTTGGTGCGTCAAATCAGCCAGCACGCGCACAGTGAAATTGTTGGCATGCTGCCCGAAGGCAACTGGATCAGCCGCGCACCCAGCTTGAAACGCAAAGCCATTCTGATTGCCAAGGTGCAAGATGAAGGCGGTCATGGTCTGTACCTTTACAGCGCTGCCGAAACCTTGGGAACCAGCCGCGACCAAATGCTGGAGGCCTTGCACACTGGGCGCGCCAAGTACAGCTCCATCTTCAATTACCCCACCCTCACTTGGGCCGATGTCGGCGTGATTGGCTGGCTGGTCGATGGCGCGGCCATCATGAACCAAATCCCTTTGTGCCGTTGCTCCTATGGGCCCTACGCCCGCGCCATGGTGCGCATTTGCAAAGAGGAGTCTTTTCACCAACGCCAAGGTTTTGAGTCGCTGATGGTGATGATGCAAGGCACGCCTGAGCAGCAAGCCATGGTGCAAGACGCGGTCAACCGCTGGTGGTGGAAATGTTTGGCCATGTTTGGCCCGCCTGACAGCGACAGCCCCAACTCGGAACAAAGCAAGCGCTGGGGCATAAAGCGCATCAGCAACGACGATTTGCGCCAAAGCTTCATCGACGCCACCGTCCCGCAAGCCAAGGTCATGGGCGTGAGCTTGCCGGACCCCGATTTGAAGTGGAATGAAGAACGCCAACACCATGATTACGGCGCCATCGATTGGGATGAGTTTTGGGACACGGTCAATGGCAAAGGTCCCTGCAACAAAGAGCGTTTGGCCACCCGAGTCAAGGCTTGGGAAGATGGCGCTTGGGTGCGCGAAGCCGCCTTGGCCTTTGCCAACAAACAGCACGTGCGGCAAACCAAGGAAGCCGCATGAGCGCCAATGCCGCCACCGAGTGGCCACTGTGGGAAGTGTTTGTGCGCAGCAAACAAGGCTTGGAGCATCGCCATTGCGGCAGCTTGCACGCCAGCGATGCCTCGCATGCCATGCAAATGGCGCGTGATGTTTACACCCGTCGCCAAGAGGGCGTAAGCTTGTGGGTGGTGGCGTCAGCGCAGATTCACGCAAGTGAACCGCATGACAAAGCTGCATTGTTTGAACCCGCCAGCGACAAAATTTTTCGTCACCCCAGTTTTTATGACATCCCTGGCGATGTCGGACATATGTGATGGGTGCGCCTCAACTGCCTTTGGTGCTGCATTTAGCGGACAACGCCTTGGTCTTAGGTCAACGCAATGCCGAATGGTGCGGCCATGCACCCGTGCTGGAAGAAGACATCGCTTTGGCCAACCACAGCCTCGATTTGATTGGACAAGCGCGAATGCTTTACCAGCACGCCGCGCAATTGATGGGCGAAGGCCATACCGAAGACAGCTTGGCTTATTTTCGCGATGCGCCAGCATTTCGAAACTTCACGCTGCTGGAGTTGCCGCACCACGGGCCACTTGCCGCAGGGGGAGGAAGCGATAGAGATTTCGCCACAACACTGGTTCGCAATTTTTTATACGCCGCGTGGGCGCTGGGCATGTGGACACGCTTGAGCCAAGGCAAGGACCCCCAACTTGCGGCGATTGCTGCTAAAGCCATCAAAGAAACTCGCTACCACTGGCAGCATTCCAGTGATTGGGTGATTCGCTTAGGCGACGGCACCAGCGAGTCGCAACGGCGCGCGCAAGCGGCAGTGGATCACCTCATGCCTTACACCCAAGAGTTTTGGGCGCCCTTGGCGCATGAAGAAGCAGCCCTGCTCATGGGTGTGTCACTTCAAGATGTGCAATTCCAAAACGAATGGAACTTGCTTATCGACGCTGTGCTTGCGCAAGCAAGCCTTGCGCGTCCCGCGGATGGCGGATTTTTATCAAGTGGCAACCACGGCATCCATTCCGAGCATATGACCTACTTGCTGGGTGAAATGCAAAGTTTGGCGCGGGCCCATCCCCACGCAGTGTGGTGATCCAAGCGATGACCATCGATACGACTGCAGTTCATGCCGCGCTTGATCAACTCTGTGACCCAGAGATACCTGTGGTCAGTTTGCGTGAGATGGGGATTTTGCGAGAGGTAAAGGTCTTCTCCGACAGCGTTGAAGTGGTGATCACGCCTACCTACAGCGGTTGTCCAGCGATGGAACAAATCCATGATGACATTTTGCTCACGCTGAAGCTTCTGGGTATTTCTGGTCAAGTCACAACCCAGCTAGCTCCAGCATGGACCACCGATTGGATGACAAGCAGCGCACGTGACAAACTCAAAACCTATGGCATAGCCCCTCCCCAATGCCAAAGCCCCGACACAAGCCAAGTCATGCATTTCATTCGCCGTGTGCCAACTGAGATGATTGAGTGTCCGCGTTGCGGTTCGTCCAACACCACCATCACCTCGGCTTTTGGCTCCACCGCTTGCAAAGCACTGTGCAAATGTTTAAGTTGCCAAGAACCCTTCGATTACTTCAAGCCATATTAAGCACGCCATGAACACAGTCCCGCGTTTTCATTCGCTCAAGGTATTGCGCCTGCGCAGCGAAGGCCTCAACGGCCGGGCCATCACCTTGGAAGTTCCCCCAGACTTGCGGCAGACTTTCTCTTTTCAAGCCGGACAATACCTTGTGGTGAGAGCCGATATAGCAGGTGTTTCCACTCGACGAAGTTACTCGGTTTGCAGCACGCCTGAGCATCTTCGCGCAACCGGAGAAATAGACATCGGCGTGCGCTCGGTGGCAGGTGGTGTTTTTTCTGTTTGGGCCAACACACAGCTGCAAGTGGGTGAAAGCTTGGAGGCCATGCCGCCTGAGGGACGTTTTGTATCCACTCAGCCACTTGCCCATAACACCGTCTGCTTTGCCGCGGGTTCGGGCATCACGCCCATTTTGTCTTTGATAGCCACTGGTTTAGCTTCAAACGACCACAGTCGCTACACCTTGGTGTATGGCAACCAACGCATGCAAAGCGTGATGTTCAACGAAAGTTTGCAAGACTTGAAAGATCGCTACCCACAGCGCTTGTCTTTGATGCATGTGTTGTCAAGGCAAGAACAAGACATCCCCTTGCTGCAAGGCCGCATTGATGAAGACAAAGTGACGCACCTGATCAGCAGCTTATTGCCTGCAACGAACATTGACGAGGTGTTTGTTTGCGGCCCCGACGCCATGATGCAAGCAACGGTGCAAGGTTTGCTGCGTGCAGGTGTGTCAGAGGAGCGCATTCATAACGAGCACTTTGGACAAGCCAGTACCCCCAGCGTTACGCCGTCGCAGCACCCAACCGTTAGCGCCAGCGATATTGACCTGCACATTATTTGTAACGGCAAGCGTCACAGCGTACCCATGTCAGATACCAACAACCCTTTGTCTGCAGGCTTGGAAATGGGCTTGGACTTGCCTTACTCATGTCGCAACGGGGTTTGCTGCACCTGCCGCGCCAAGGTCATGGAAGGGCAAGTGCATATGCAAAAAAACTTCACCTTGACCAGTGAAGAAATAGCCCAAGGCTTTGTGCTGTCTTGCCAAGCCAGAGCACTGACACCAAAGTTGGTACTCAGCTTTGACGAACGTTAAAACCTAAACGGTCTGTGCCAAGTGATGGCAAATTTGCTTGACGGCTGCGCTTTGGTTCATGGTGTAAAAGTGCAAGCCTGGCACGCCCGCTGTCAGCAGTTGGTCGCATAAATCGTTCACTACCTCTAAACCAAACGCTTTGATGGATGCACTGTCGTCGCCATAAGACTGCAGTCGCAAACGTATCCAGCGTGGAATTTCTGCGCCACAGGCATCAGAAAAACGCATCAATTGGGTTGAACTGATGATAGGCATGATGCCCGGCACCACCGGTATGTCTGCGCCGTGTTTGTAAGCTTCGTCAACAAAGCGGAAATACGCGTCGCTGTTGTAAAAGTACTGGGTGATGGCCGAGCTTGCTCCCGCCTTCACCTTGGCCACATAGGCTTGCACATCCGCCTCAGGCGACTTGGCTTGTGGATGCACTTCGGGATAACAGCCCACCTCGATATGGAAATGATCCCCAGTTTCTGCCCGAATGAAAGCCACCAACTCGCTGGCATAACGAAACTCACCAAACGTGCCATGACCACTGGGCAAGTCACCGCGCAAAGCCACCATGCGAGTGATGCCAGCAGCTTTGAATTGCGCCAACTGCGCACGCACACTGTCGCGAGTCGCGCCTATGCAGGAAAAATGGGGCGCGGCATCATGACCTTCAGCCAAAATAGCTTGCACCTGCTGCAAGGTGCCGTCTTGGGTTGAGCCGCCCGCGCCATAAGTGACACTGAAAAACTGCGGTTTGAGTTCATACAGATCACGCCGTACTTGCGCAAGCTTCTGCGCACCCTCGGGTGTTTTGGGTGGAAAAAATTCAAAACTGAAAGGAGAGGTTGTGGCTTTGCTCACGCAGGCCTCCTGAGATGGATAAAAAATTCGTGGTTACCGTCGCCACCCGAAATGGAACTGGGGAACCAATGACTTACTTGTAAATTCAGTGCAAGCCCAGCTTCACGCAAACGTTGCTCAACCTGCACATATTTGGACGCGTCTTTGACGATACCGCCTTTGCCAATATCGCTGGGTTGTAATTCAAACTGGGGTTTGACCAATAACAACATATGCCCCTGTTCACTCATCATCGGCTTCAATGCAGGCAGTACCAGCGTTAAGGAGATGAAACTCAGATCAGCCACGATCAATGCAAAACCTGTGTTTTGCTCACACTGGGCCAAACTCAGTTCACGGGCATTGCAATGTTCTATGCAAACAACTCGCGAATCAGCACGTAAACGAGCGTGGAGCTGGCTGTGACCCACATCCACACCCGTGACCTGATCGGCACCGTGCTGCAATAAACAATCGGTAAAACCGCCAGTGGATTGACCCACATCCAAGCAATGCAAGCCTTGCGGCTGTATGCCTGTCTCACGCAATGCGCCCTCAAGCTTCAGACCGCCGCGAGACACATACCTTGTTTCGGCATGGTCTTGCAGTTGCAGTTCTGCTTCTTGCGGCACAAGCGATCCATTTTTGTCTACCCGCTGCCAAGTTTGTGACCCCACTCGCCAGGTCATTCCCGCAGCAATCAAACGCTGCGCTTGCGAGCGCGAGTGGGCCAAACCGCGCTCGACCAGTAACTGGTCTGCGCGTGGCATATCAATAACGGTAGGCGTCGGCTTTGTAAGGGCCGTTTTTGCTCACACCAATGTAAGCCGCTTGCTCGTCGCTCAACACCGTCAGCATGGCACCCACTTTTTCGAGGTGCAAACGCGCCACTTTTTCGTCGAGGTGCTTGGGCAACACATAGACCTTGCCGTTTTCGTAATGGTCTTGCTTGGTGAACAACTCAATTTGCGCAATGGTTTGGTTGGCAAAGCTCGCGCTCATCACAAAGCTGGGGTGGCCTGTTGCACAACCCAAATTCACCAAACGGCCTTTGGCCAACAAAGTGATTTTTTTGCCGTCAGGGAAGATGACATGGTCGACCTGGGGCTTGATCTCGTCCCACTTGAGTTTTTCAAGTGAAGCCACATCGATTTCGTTGTCGAAGTGACCAATGTTGCACACAATGGCTTCGTCTTTCATGGCAGCCATGTGCTCGTAACGGATGACGTTTTTGTTGCCAGTGGCCGACACGAAGATGTCGCACTTGTCAGCTGCGTATTCCATGGTCACCACTTTGTAGCCTTCCATAGCCGCTTGCAAGGCGTTGATAGGGTCGATTTCGGTCACCCAGACTTGAGCGCTCAAAGCGCGCAGAGCTTGTGCAGAACCTTTGCCCACATCACCGTAGCCGGCCACCACAGCCACTTTGCCGGCGATCATCACGTCGGTGGCGCGCTTGATGGAGTCCACCAAAGATTCGCGGCAGCCATAGAGGTTGTCGAACTTGCTCTTGGTGACGGAGTCGTTGACGTTGATGGCGCGGAACATCAAGCTGCCTTTGGCAGCCATTTCATTCAAGCGCAACACGCCGGTGGTGGTCTCTTCGGTCACGCCAATGATTTGCGCACCTTTGCGGCTGTACCAAGTGGGATCGATGGCCAATTTGGCTTTAATGGCGTTGAAGAGGCAAATCTCTTCTTCACTGCCGGGGTTGTTCAACAAGGACGCATCGGTTTCAGCACGCTTGCCCAAGTGCATCAGCAAGGTGGCGTCGCCGCCGTCGTCCAAAATCATATTGGGGCCTTCGCCGTTAGCGCCCTTGGCCGCAAATTCAAAAATGCGGTGGGTGTAGTCCCAATAGTCAGCCAGGGTTTCACCTTTGTAGGCAAACACAGGTGTGCCGTTGGCCACCAAAGCTGCTGCGGCGTGGTCTTGGGTGGAGTAAATATTGCAAGACGCCCAACGCACTTGCGCGCCTAAGGCTTGGAGTGTCTCTACCAGCACAGCCGTTTGAATGGTCATGTGCAGTGAACCGGTGATGCGCGCACCTTTCAGGGGTTGGGCCTTGGCAAATTCTTGACGAATGGCCATGAGTCCGGGCATTTCGGTCTCAGCGATTTTGATTTCTTTACGACCCCAATCGGCCAAAGACATGTCAGCGACATGGAAGTCGGTGGTTTGGGTGGGTTTCAGCGATGCATTCATGTGGAAGCTCCAAAAGGTTCAGGGCCACTGACATGAATGATGCAAGCACTTGGGAGAACCGAGGTGCTCACCTCACGTTGTCAGTGGGTGAGCGCGGTTGGTCGGAATTTGTCCGAGCCTCACGCCATCAAGAAATGGCGCTGCAGCGCTCCTCGGATCTGCGCATTTTAATCATCTCTTCAGCCTTTTATGGCGGGTCTTGAAAAAGCCCCAAAAACCTGAGCTCATGCCAGAGGAATGTCACCTAAAATCTTACGATGATCAACCGTGGCCTACTTATATCTATTAAGCGACGGCTGCCGCGCACCAGACGCAATACTTTCGACATTTTCTACGTCTTTTTTTCTGTCTCGTCTTTGGTATTTCTAGGGCTCATGGCACCCTTGCTCTATGTCATGGGCCTAGGCGACGTGGCGATATCTGTTTTTTGGGCCTGTTTATTTGTTTTTATCGCCTTGGTGCTTTGGTTCAAGGGCATGCCGCGTTTGTGGGCTTTGTCCATTTACCAAACCAGCATCATGGGCATTATTTTGTTCAACGCTTGGCACTTGGGCGGCGTAACTTCTCCCGTGATGGTTTGGCTGGGGATTGTGCCGGTTCTGCCCTTGTTTACCTTTAAATCTCGACATGGTGTGTATTTTTGGTTGAGCGTTTCCATGCTCTCGGTTTTACTTACTTTTGTTTTACAGTTGCTGGGCATTTTTCCAATTCAAGCCAACCAAACTTGGCAAGATTTGGCACTGGGCGCAATGATGTACGGCCTGCTGGTCTACACCCAATGGACCTTGATCAGGTCGGTGGACTTGATGAATCAGCAATCGGTTAAGCACATCAATCGCACCAACTTGCGTTTGAAAAAACTCTCGCATGACTTAACCGAGGCGAATGCCCACAAAGACCAATTCTTGGCTATTGTGAGCCACGAAATGCGCACACCACTGAATGCGGTCATGGGTTATCTGAGTTTGATGAGTACCGATAAACGCATGATCCCCGACTTACAAGAGTTTGTCTCGGGGGCACAAAACTCTGCCGCCCATTTGCTCACCGTCATCAATGACTTGCTGGATTACTCGCAAATTCAAAACGGCAAGATCACCCTCAATCCTCAAGTGTTCAATTTGCACACCATGCTGCAAAAAACCCACGCCACACTCAGTCCCCGTGCGTCTGATTTGGGCTTGAGCTATCTACTTTTCATTGAAGATTCTGTGCCTGTCTGGGTCAAAGCCGATCAACACCGTTTGACCCAAATTTTGATCAACCTGCTGGGCAATGCGCTGAAGTTCACCGACAAAGGCCATGTTCACACCCGTGTGAGCTTCGCTGCCCACAACTCGCTCGCCATGCAAGGTATGTTGCGTGTGTGCGTGGAAGACACTGGCCCAGGTATTGATGCGGCACAACAAACCCGTATCTTCGAGCCTTTTGTTCAACTCGCCCATGCCAACAGTCGATCGGCACGTGATGCTTTGCGCGGTAACGGTTTGGGTTTGAGCATCACCAACACCTTGGTAGAAAGCCATGGTGGGCGTATTGAATTGCAAAGCACCGTGGGCAAGGGCTCTTCATTTATTGTGAAAGTTCCCCTGCTGCTGGCACCTGCAGCACCTCAAACCGACCCTGTTTTAGAGCTCGTCGATAACCGAGTTGTCCATTTGTTGATCGTGGACGACCATGCTGTCAACCGTTTGGTGGCCAAGGCCACTATTTTGCGGGCGCTGCCCAATGCGGTGATAGATGAAGCCCAAGATGGCACCAGCGGACTGGCCCAAATGAGTAAAACCCTTTACGACTTGGTACTTTTAGATTTGGTGATGCCCGACATGGATGGCATAGAAGTGATGCGCCGTGTTCGTCACAATTTAGCGGCGCCATTCAACCAAGTTCAAGTTATTGCTCTGACGGCCAATGTGGCCAGTGACGCCTTGAAAGACTGCCACGATGTGGGTATCAATGAAGTGATGCCCAAGCCCTTTGACCGTCACACCCTGGTCAACCGCATCATGCATTACTGCCCACCCGAAGATAAGCCTGCCTCCTCATGACCCCTCTCCTTGAAGAAGTGCGCCGTCGACGCACTTTTGCCATCATTTCCCACCCTGACGCTGGTAAAACCACCCTCACTGAAAAGCTGCTGCTTTTTTCGGGTGCGATTCAAATTGCGGGTTCCGTTAAAGCGCGCAAGGCTTCGCGCCACGCCACCTCCGACTGGATGGAAATTGAAAAGCAACGAGGCATTTCAGTGGCTTCGTCAGTCATGCAAATGCTTTACCGCGAACATGTCATCAACCTGCTAGATACGCCTGGCCACAAAGACTTTTCTGAAGACACCTACCGCGTGCTCACCGCTGTGGACTCGGCCTTGATGGTGATTGATGCGGCCAATGGTGTGGAAGCGCAAACCCGTCGCTTGATTGAAGTGTGCCGACAACGCGACACGCCCATCATCACCTTTGTCAACAAAATGGACCGCGAAGTACGCGACCCTCTCGATATCCTCGACGAGGTGGAGCGTGAATTGGGCATGCCTTGCGTGCCCATGACTTGGCCGGTGGGTCAAGGCAAATCGTTTGGCGGCATCATCAATTTACGCACACATGCCATGACGGTGTTCGAGTCAGGCAGTGAGCGCTTGCCACAAGACTTTGAAGCCATACCTTTGAATGATCAAACTAAATTGGCCGAGCGCTTTGGCTTTGAGTGGCAAACCGCCATGGACAGCATGGAACTGGCTACCGGCGCTTCACCCACCTTTGACCGCGAAGCTTTTTTAGCCGGCAAGCAGACGCCTGTGTTTTTCGGTTCTGGCGTGAACAACTTTGGTGTGATGGAAGTACTCGACGCCTTGGTGGATTTGGCACCCTCACCAGGACCCCGCATGAGCCATTTGCTGGTGAACAAACAAGCGGTCGACAAAACCGTGCAACCCGAAGACGCCGGTTTTTCGGGTGTGGTGTTCAAGGTGCAAGCCAACATGGATGCCAACCACCGCGACCGCATCGCGTTTGTGCGCGTGGCCTCAGGCCGTTATGCGCCAGGCATGAAACTCAAAGTACAGCGCAGCAGCAAAGAGTTGCGCCCCACCTCGGTGGTCACCTTTCTTAGCCAACGCCGCGAAGCGGTGGACGAAGCCTATGCGGGCGACATCATTGGTTTCACCACCCACGGGGGCGTGCAACTGGGCGACACCATCACCGACGGCGCGGCGTTGCAGTTCACTGGCTTGCCATTTTTTGCGCCCGAAATGTTCATGACTGTGATCTTGAAAAACCCGCTGCGCACCAAGCAACTGCAAACCGGTTTGGAACAGTTGGGTGAAGAGGGTGCCATTCAAGTGTTCAAACCAGAGATGGGCGGCTCCATGCTATTGGGTGCGATTGGTCAATTGCAGTTTGAAGTGGTGCAACACCGGTTGCGTGGCGAATACGACTGCGATGTGCGCTTAGAAAACAGCAGCTACACCGGTGCGCGTTGGATCAGCGCAGACACACCCGCAGAATTGAAAGAATTCATCAACGCCTACCCGCAACGCATGGCCACCGATGCCGCCCACTCGCTGGCGTATTTATGCACTTCGCCTTATGACGTGCGCTTGGCGCAAGAGCGTTTTCCCAAAATTCACTTTCACCCACTGCGTGAGCATGCGGGATTGGCGCTGGGTTCTGCGGGCTGAACGCTTGTCGTTCTTGTGAGCGTGATGCCTTATGTTGCCAAGCGCACCACGGCGGCTCGTTCTCCTCTCGCTGTCACTTCGTGACAATGCTCGCGTCAAGCCGACCGCCATGTTGCGCTTAGGTTGATAGATGCTCGAAAGACATTTCACTGAAACCGACACGCTGTGCTCGGACGTGTAGCGAACATTGTCACGAAGTGACAGTGAGCGACGGACGAGGACAGCGGGGCGGTTAAACAGGCTTACTTCGAAACGCTTGAAATGACAAGCAAGGTCAGACTCTGGCCAGCACCGGCGCCAAAGCCACGCCGGTGTGCGTACCTAGCTTCACCAAGCCCTCGGGCGTGGTCGCGCCCACCACACGTCCGCCACCATCGCCGCCCTCGGGTCCGAGGTCGATCACCCAATCGGCTTCAGCGATGACGTCTAAGTCGTGCTCAATAACGATAACGCTGTGACCGCCATCAACCAAACGGTGTAAGACACGAATCAGCTTGTCCACATCGGCCATATGCAAACCCACGGTGGGTTCATCCAAGACATACAAGGTGTGCGGTGTTTTTTGTCCCCTGCGTGCAACCTCGTCCTTCACCTTGGAGAGTTCTGTCACCAGTTTGATGCGTTGCGCCTCACCACCACTGAGTGTGGGCGAAGGTTGCCCCAAGGTGAGATAACCCAAGCCCACATCTTTCAATAACTGCAAAGGATGGCTGATGAGAGGCATGGCCGCAAAGAAGTCCACGGCTTCATCGACCTCCATTTGCAGCACCTCGCCAATGCTTTTGCCACGCCAGCGCACCGACAAAGTTTCGGGATTGAAGCGCGCACCTTTGCACACCTCGCAAAGCACTTTCACGTCGGGTAAGAAGCTCATCTCGATGGTGCGCAGGCCTTGGCCTTCGCAGCCAGGACAGCGGCCTTCGCCGGTGTTGAAGCTGAAGCGTCCGGGTCCATAACCCCGTGCCTTGGCTTCCAAGGTTTCGGCAAACAGTTTGCGTATGGTGTCCCAAAACCCAATGTAGGTGGCAGGACAGCTGCGCGGTGTTTTGCCAATCGGGGTTTGGTCCACTTCCAGCACACGCTCAATGCTTTCGTAACCCGCCAAGCCCACACAGCCTTGCCACACCGGCAGCTTGCCGGCATCGTGGGCTTTGCGTCCTGCTTGGGTGGAGCGCAAGCCGACCACGGTCTGCACATTGGCCAGCAACACATCGCGGGCCAAGGTGGATTTGCCCGAACCGCTGACCCCCGTCACAGCCACTAAACGATTCAAGGGAAAAGCAGCAGACAGTGTTCCGAGGTTGTGCAAATCTGCACCCATCACTTGCAAGCTGTCGGTTTTGTTTTTACTGCGTTGGTCGAGAGTAACACTGCGCCTGACTTGCAAGGGGTGTTTCATCGCGTAGCGCAAATATCGACCGGTTTGTGAGTCCCTTGCAGCCATCACATCACTCACTGTCCCTTGGGCCACCAAATGACCACCACGCTTGCCGGCGCTGGGGCCGATGTCGATGATGTGATCGGCACGGCGGATGGTGTCTTCATCGTGTTCCACCACTACCAGCGTATTGCCCTTGTCGCTCAGACTTTTTAAAGCGTCGAGCAAGATATGGTTGTCACGGGCATGCAAGCCAATGGTGGGCTCGTCCAACACATAGCACACGCCTTGCAAATTGCTGCCCAGTTGGGCAGCCAAGCGTATGCGCTGGGCCTCGCCACCGCTAAGCGTAGGAGCGCCGCGGTCTAAAGTGAGGTAGCCCAAACCCACACGCGCAAGGAAAGCCAAACGGCTTTCAATTTCAGGCACGAGGTCACGGGCAATATCGGCATCACGGCCTTGCAAACGCAAACCCTTGACCCATGTCGACATATCTACCACGCTACGCTGGGCCAATTCGGTGATGGCAGCGCCGCCGAAATACACCGCACGAGCCGTGGCGTTTAAGCGGGTGCCCGCACAAGCCGCGCATGCTTTATCGCTTACCTCGTCCAACTCGGGTTCGGCAAAACTTTTCTCACGTCCCTTGTCTTGTGCATCGGCCACCGAGTCGTCCATGACTTTGCGTTGCTCGCGAGACAGTGCCAAACCGGTGCCCACACACTCACCACACCAGCCGTGCTTGCTGTTGTAAGAGAACAAGCGCGGGTCTAGCTCGGCGTAAGAGGTGTCACACAAGGGACAAGCGCGGCGGGTGGAAAAAGCTTGCAATCGGCCAATGTTTGCAGTCGGTTCGCCATTCAACATCGCCTCTTTCAAGGTTCCTATATCGCTGAGTACATGCACCACGCCTTTGCCGTGTTCCAAAGCGGTTAGCAATGCTTGGCGCAACACATCTTCCTGCGCGGGGTCTACCGTGAAGCTGGCAACCGGCAATTCGATGGTGTGCTCTTTGAATCTGTCGAGACGCGGGAAACCAGTGGTGGGCAAAAAGTTGCCGTCCACACGCAAATGGGTGTAGCCGCGCGGCCGCGCCCAATCGGCTAGTTCGGTGTAAACGCCTTTGCGGTTCATCACCAAGGGGCTGAGCAAACCGATATGCTGGCCTCGGTACTCACGCATCAACAAAGCAGTGAGGCGCTCTGGGGTC